>Ga0102851_10000090_pt1 | contig 35859 bp, 33 predicted proteins | sample Mud3Dept3metaG_FD_79558 | JGI IMG/M metagenome (GOLD analysis project Ga0102851, IMG submission 79558) | Freshwater wetland microbial communities from Ohio, USA, analyzing the effect of biotic and abiotic controls - Mud 3 Core 4 Depth 3... | ecosystem: Environmental > Aquatic > Freshwater >... | reverse complement strand
TCCCTGCCGCCGAGGCCGTAGATCTTGTTGAACAGCGCCGGGCCCTTGTGCGGCGCCAGGGCCGAGGCGATCTCCATGAAGAGCGGGCCGAAGCCGCCGTAGGAGTCGGCGCGGTCCATCACGCAGATGGCCTTGGCATTCTTGAGTGCGGCGCCGACCTCTTCGTAGGGGAAGGGACGGAACATGCGGGGCTTCAGGAGCCCGGCCTTGACGCCCTTCTCGCGGTAGCGGTCCACCTCGTCCTTGATGGTGCCGGCCGCGGAGTTGAGCGCCACGATGGCGACGTCCGCGTCCTCGAGGCGGTAGGTCTCGAAGAGCTCGTATGTGCGGCCCGTGAGCTTGGCGAACTCCGCCGAGACGTCCTGCACGATCTTCTTGACATTCAGCATGGCCTGGTGCTGGGCGCGCTTGTGCTCCATGTAGTAGTCCGTCAGGACCAGGGCGCCGATGCTCTTGGGATTGTCGATGTCGAGCAGCGGGTCGATGGCGATATACTCGCCCACGAACTTCTTGACGTCCTCGTCGGTGATGTACTGCATGCTTTCGATGGAGTGGCTGATGATGAACCCGTCCATGTTGACCGCGATCGGCAGCCGCACGTCCTTGTGCTCGGCAATGCGGTAGGCCATGATCGTGTTGTCGTAGGCTTCCTGGGCGTTCTCGCAGAAGATCTGGATCCAGCCGCAGTCGCGCATGCCCATGCCGTCGGAGTGGTCGCCGTGGATGTTGAGCGGCGCGGACAGCGCGCGGTTGACGAGCGCCATCAGGATGGGGAGGCGGTAGCCCGATGCGATGTGCAGCATCTCCCACATGAGGGCGAGGCCCTGGGCGGATGTCGCAGTAGCCACGCGTCCGCCCGCGGCCGCGGCGCCGATGGCGGCGCTCATGGCGCTGTGTTCGCTCTCCACGAGGATCATCTCGGTGTCCACTTTGCCGTTCGACACGAAGGAGGTGAACGATTCCATGATGCCCGTCGAAGGCGTGATGGGGTAGGCCGGCATGACATCAGGGTTCAGCTGACGAAGCGCCTCGGCGACCGCCTGGTTGCCGGTGACCGCCACGGTCTTGGTCGTCATAATTGCCATGTTATTTGCCCTCCTCTTCCATGATGATAGCCTTGTTGCCTTTTTTGCCGGGGCACTCCATGGCGCAGACGCCGCAGCCCTTGCAGTGGTCGTAATCGAAACCGGTCATCTTCTCGTCCTTGACCATGACGGCCGAGTCGGGGCAATAGATCCAGCAGAACAGGCACTGGATGCAGTTCTCCTCGACCCACCGCGGTTTGTAGGTCCGCCACGAGCCGGTCTTGTATTCATTCGCGTTGCCGGCCTTCAGTACCGAGCCGGCATGCGGCAGTTCTTTCCAGTTCATCTGTTTCATCCCTGTTTTACCTCCTCGTACCCGCGCTTCACCGCGGCGAGATTTCCGTCAATGATCTTCTGGGCGAACTTCTTGCCGAAGCTGCCCTTCACGTCCTCGAGCAGCACGTCCTGGCCGACGATCGCGATCGCCTTGTTCACCGCGCCGAGCATGGACGAGTTCGGCATGGGCCTGCCGATGGTCTCGATGGCGATCTTGGTCGCATCCACGGTGAAGACCTTCTGGGACGGCTTTGCCTTGAGCTTCGCCCGTACCTCGCCGGGGTCCTTGCTCGTGTTGACGATAAACACGGCATCATCCTTGGCGCCGTCGGCGACGTTGATGGCGTCCAGCAGCGTCGCGTCCACGACACAAACGACGCCTGGATTCAGCACCGGGCAATGCATCCGCAGCACCTTCTCGCTGATGCGGTTATAGGCGCGGAGAGGCGCGCCCGCGCGTTCCGGACCGTACTCCGGGAAGGCCTGCACGTTGCGGCCGCCGGAAAGACACGCGTCGGCAAGCACTTTCGCCGCAGTGACCGTCCCCTGCCCTCCCCGTCCATGCCACCTGATCTCGATCATTTCAGCCATATTCATTTCCTCCGATTGACTTCCGATCGCTGATGTGAGATTTCAGATCTGTTCATGAATCTGCAATCTACAATCCGAAATCCGCAATTGAATCACATTTCCCTTCTCCCCTGGAGCGCACGCTGGACAGTGTTCTCATCGGCGTATTCGATGTCACCGCCGACCGGGAGCCCGTAGGCGATGCGGCTGACGCTGATGCCGAGGGGCTTGATCAGCTTCGCAAGATACATTGCCGTGGTCTCGCCCTTCACCGTGGGGTTCGTTGCGATGATGACCTCGATCACCCCGCCGGCCTTGAGCCGCTGCATGAGCCCGTCGATCTTCAGGTCCTCGGGTCCGACGCCGTCAAGCGGGGAGAGCGCTCCCAGGAGCGCGTGGTATTGTCCGCGGAAAGTGCCGGTCTTTTCGAGGACCAGGATGTTGCTGGGCTCCTCGACCACGCAGATCACGGTGCGGTCCCGCTTCTCATCGCGGCAGACGCCGCAGATCTCTTCCTCGGTGATATTGTTGCAGACCAAACAGTAACGGCTGCTGTTCTTCAGGTCCAGGATCGCCTGGGCAATGCCTGCGGCCTCTTCCCTCGGCATGCCGAGCACCGCGAACGCGAGGCGTTCCGCGCTCTTCCTGCCGATGCCGGGGAGCCGCATGAACGCTTCAACGGTCCGTCCCAGGGCCTTGCCGGATATCTTCCCGTCCTGGTCCCCGGCCTTCTCGCGCTTTTTCGTACGCAGAGGCTCCGAAGACGGGGCATCGTGTTCTTTCACCGCCGTTGTCCTGTCCTGTCCGTTCGGCTCCCTTCCCATGGTCACCTAGAGCAGTCCCGGCGGGAGCCCCATGCCGGAGGTCAACCGGCCCATCTCATCCTTCATAAGCTCCTGAGACTTTCGCAGGGCCTCGTTCACCGCTGCAGCGACGAGGTCCTGGAGCATCTCGACGTCTCCCGGGTCGACCACGGACTTGTCGATCTTAATAGAAAGCACTTCCTGCCGTCCATTGGCGACCACCGTAACCATGCCGCCGCCTGAAGATGCCTCCACGGTCTTGTTCCCTACCTCTGCCTGGAGCTTTTTCACCTGCTCCTGCATCTGCTGGGCCTGTTTCATTAAATTATTCAGAAGGTTCTTGGACATTGCGTTAAGCTCCCTGGAAAGACCGCGCCCGCTGATCGCGCCATGATGGCCGCTCGCCCGCGGGAAGGTCCCCGCTGCAGCAAGCGATATCCCGGCGCGTTTCCGCCGAGGGGACAAAAGGAATACTATAGTAAAAAAATCCGGGTTCTTTTGCAAGAAAAAACAGGCGGATTATGGCGATATAAAAAAAATAAATGGACGGGCTGCCTGCCGTGCGCCTTATTCAGGGTTCTCGGATTCGACGATCTTTCCGTTAAAGATGCTGAGAGCGTCCTGCACAAACGGGTCCTGCCCGCCGGGGGGCGCTTTTTTCTGCGCAGCAGGCCTGTGTTCCGGCTTGGGCTCGGCAGCAAGAAGCCGGAACGTTATCTGGACTCTCTTGCCCAGGACCTCGGCCGCAAGCTGCTCGATCATTTCGCGGCTTTCTTTTTTTTCCGCAAGTTCCACCTGGAACGACGATCCCTTGATCCCGATGACCAGAGAGTCCTCCGCGCTTTCCACGACCTTGCTGTTCAGGAGGGCCGAACCGAGGTTCGGCTTCTTCTGTATGAGCGACCCCATGATCTTTCCCCAGGGATCGCCCTGCCCGGAGGAAGACACCGGCCGGACCGGCGCTGCCGGTGCTTGTTGTGTAGGGGATGCCGAGTAGCCGGAAGAGCGCTCGCGGACCGCTTCGGTGCGGGGGCCTGCGTTCTGGCCGCAGGCGCCGAGCCTCGTCTCGAGCGTCCGCAACTGCTCCAGGACCTCCCCGAGCGGTCTCAACGGGGCCAGACTGCACGCCTTCACCAGCCCGACCTCGATGGTAAAGCGCTGATGCGGCGACCATCGCATCTCATCCAATGTCCGGGACAGGCTGTCGAACAGCATGATGAGCCGCTCCGCATCGGTCCCCGATGCCTGTTGTGCCAGCGCTTCCAGGTCCGCTGCCGGCAGCTCGACGATCTTCCCGGGTTCCTTCGCGATCCGCGAAACGATCAGGTTCCTGATATGCTCCACCACGCCCGCGAGAAGCTGCCGCAGGTCCTGGCCCTGTTCCAGTTGCGAGTCGATCTGCCTGAGCAGTCCCGCGGAATCCCGGGCAAGGAGCCCTTCTGCGAAGGCGCGCAGGGTTTCCTGGGGGATCGCGCCGAGGATCGCCTGGAGGTCCTCGTTCCTGATCTCCATTCCGCTGTAGGACACTGCCTGGTCAAGAAGGCTCTGGGAGTCACGCATGCTCCCCTCGGCGGCCCGTGCGATCAGGGTCAACCCCTGATCGCTGACCTTGATGCCCTCCTTGTCCGCGATTTCCCGGAGCTTCGCGGCGATCTCATGCAGCGCGATCCGCTTGAAGCCGTAGCGCTGGCAGCGGGAGTGGATGGTTGCGGGGATCTTCTGGGGTTCCGTGGTGGCGAAGATGAAGATGACGTGGGGCGGCGGTTCTTCGAGGGTCTTGAGGAGCGCGTTGAACGCCTCGTTCGTGAGCATGTGGACCTCGTCGATCACGTAGACCTTGTTCTTTCCGCCGACGGGCGCATACTTCACGGTCTCACGAAGCTCACGAATGTGTTCGATGCCGCGGTTCGAGGCGCCGTCGATCTCGATGACGTCGACGGACGTTCCTGCGGCGGTCTCCAGGCAGGAATCGCACTTGCCGCACGGTGTAGGGGTCGGTCCTTCCTTGCAGTTCAGGGCCTTGGCGAGAATGCGCGCGGTGGTGGTCTTTCCCACGCCCCGGGGGCCGGAGAACAGGAACGCATGGGCCAGGCGGTTCGTTGCAATGGCGTTCTGCAGCGTTCGTGTGATGTGCCCCTGGCCGATCACGTCCTCGAACACCTGCGGCCGCCATTTTCGTGCAAACACCTGGTAGCTCATGCGTACCTCTTGGAACCACGGATGAATCGGGTATGAGACGGGAACGAGAAACAACCATGCCGCCGATGGCCCGCTCCTTCCGGCTGCCCTCTTTCAAACGTGTCGTCTGAAGGCGCCGGTTGTGGGACATCCATGGCTATCTTCGCATAAAACAAAAGGCTCATGAACCCGGATTTCCCTGCGGCACACCCGGTTCCCGCTTACCGCTGCTTCCTTCCGGACCTGACGGGGTTCACGAGACGTGGTTGCGCAGGACCCGGGCCCATGAGCGCTAACTAATCAGTTCAAAGTTCGTCGTTCTCAGTTCAGAGTAGCGTTTTTTTCGTTTTTTTACTTTGATCTCTGTACAGTGAACTCTGAACTATTTTATGAAAATGGCGGAAAGGGTGGGATTTGAACCCACGTTAGGTTTCCCTAAACACGCTTTCCAAGCGTGCGCCTTCAGCCGCTCGGCCACCTTTCCGTTGTTAACTGCAGTAAAGAGTACACCGTTCAAAGTCCAGAGTAATGTCGCGCTCTGTTCTTCTTACTTTGTACTCTGAACTTTGTACTCTGAACTATATTTTTATGGCGGAGAGGGGGGGATTTGAACCCCCGGTGGAGTTACCCCCACAACAGTTTTCGAGACTGCCGCCTTCAGCCGCTCGGCCACCTCTCCCGATTTGACCGGACAACACGCTTCCCCGCGACGCATCATCCTGTTCTCAGCTTCTCAAAGAAACCCTGCAGGACCGCCCGGCATTCCGCCTCAAGCACTCCGGGCGTTATGCGGTACACGTGGTTCAACCTGCCGTCCCTCACGACATCATATACCGAGCCTAGTGCGCCTGCCCGAGGGTCCCTGCAGCCGTACACCAGCCTGCCGACCCTTGCAAGGACCAGCGCCCCTGCGCACATCAGGCACGGCTCCATGGTCACAAAGACGGTGGCATCGGGAAGACGCCATCTGCCGAGCCGTGCAGACGCGTCCCGCAGAACCATGGATTCAGCGTGCGCTGTCGGGTCCTGCCACGTTTCACGCATGTTATGCGCGGCGGCAATGACCCGGTCCCCAATCACCAGCACGGCGCCGACCGGCGTCTCGCCTTCAGCAGCGGCCCGCTCGGCCTCTGCAAGCGCCGTCTGCATATGCTCTTCGTCGGTCCTGCGCACCAGATTGCTCATAATACGGCCGCCGCCGGGACCGCTGAGCACGCCGAACCGCGTCGACACGACGTTCTTGCGCGCACATATCGCACCCTGCGGTAAAAAAACAAGAATGGTGCGCCCAAGAGGATTCGAACCTCTGGCCTACGGATTCGTAGTCCGTCGCTCTATCCAACTGAGCTATGGGCGCAAAAAATAGGATGCACAGGCGCGCCTCGCGCGCCTGTGCATCATGTCGTTCAATCGTTCGCTGCTTACTTGGAAACGCCGCCGTTCAGGGCCATGCCGATCTTGTCGCTCTGGAACGGATGGATACCGGGATGCATGGAATAGAGCCAGCCCCTCCAGACCTCCTTGCCTCCCTCGATCACTGCCACCTGGGCTGCCGGGTTGTTCGGCTTGTCGGACGCCGACGTGATGTCCTTCTCGCCCATCTTGAAGTCCGGCAGGAACGCGAGCACCTTCACCTTCATGTTCGTGTTCGGGACGGCCTGCTCGGCGCCTACCGCGATCGTATATTCCTTGGAGCTCTTCGCGACCTTGTCCTCGATCGTGAGCTTGACCGACTTCCACTTTGCCGCGACGTCCTTCGGCACGACGATCTTGCGGTCGACCTTCGGCATATCGGGCATCCCCGCCGGCGGCATCCCGCCTTCCGTGCTCGGATGGCCGGGAGGCAACTGCGGCTTTTCCTCTTTCTTCTTGCAGCCGGCGAACGATACCATCAAGCCGGCGACCAGTACTGCTGCTACGATTCTCTTCATTGTGTGCATCCTCCTTACTCCTCGATTTTCGGTGATAGGGCCAGTGTTTCTTCGCTCGCTGTCATAAGTGGCGGAGAGGCCGGGATTCGAACCCGGGGTGGAGTTACCCCCACAACTGCTTAGCAGGCAGCTGCCTTCAGCCTCTCGGCCACCTCTCCGTTTATAACTATCGTACAGGGTACACAGTTCAAAGTCGCGCTCTGTTCCTTTTACTTTGTACTCTGAACTCTGTACTGTGAACTCTGTTTTTATGGCGGAGAGAGAGGGATTCGAACCCCCGGAGCTTTCGCTCAACGGTTTTCAAGACCGCCGCCTTAAACCGCTCGGCCATCTCTCCGTTCCTGAAAACTCATTCCCGCCGCAGCGTGCGTTGCAATGGACCATCAACCTTCCTTGCCCTGCCGCGCTTACTTCCTGGGCACGATCGTTTCCGCACCGCCCATATATTTCCTGAGCACTTCCGGCACTTCCACGGCGCCGTCAGGAAGCTGATAATTCTCCAGGATTGCAACCACCGTCCGCCCCACGGCAAGTCCGGAACCATTCAGCGTGTGCACGAACTCGGTCTTTTTGCTGCCTTTCGGCCTGTACCGGATATTGCCCCGCCGGGCCTGGAAATCCTCGAAATTGGAGCACGATGAGATCTCGCGGTAGCGGTCCTGCGCCGGCAGCCAGGCCTCGATATCGTAGGTCTTCGCCGCAGAAAAGCCCATGTCGCCGGTGCAGAGCGTGATCACCCGGTAGGGAAGGCCGAGCAGTTGCAGAATCTCCTCTGCATCGGCCAGCAGCGCCTCCAGCTCCTGATAGGACTCCTCGGGCCGCGCGAACTTTACCAGCTCCACCTTGTTGAACTGGTGCTGGCGGATGAGCCCCCGCGTGTCCTTTCCGTAGGAACCCGCCTCCCGGCGGAAGCACGGTGTGTACGCCGTGTACTTGAGCGTCAGGACCTCATCGGCCAGGATCTCGTCCCGGTGGATGTTCGTCACCGGGACCTCTGCCGTGGGGATCAGGAAGTACGTCCCGTTCTCCACGCGGAAGAGCTCCTCCTCGAACTTGGGAAGCTGTCCCGTGGCGGTCATGCTGGTCCGGTTCACCATGAACGGCGGAAGGACCTCCAGATATCCGTGTCCGGTCGTATGGAGGTCGAGCATGAAATTGATGAGCGCCCGCTCGAGCCTGGCGCCCATGCCTTTGTAAAGAGCGAATCGGGCCCCCGTGATCTTGGCAGCCCGGTCAAAATCGATGATGTCGAGGTATTCCGCCAGGTCCCAGTGCGGCTTGGGTTCAAAGGAGAGCTTCCGCGGTTCGGTCCCTTCAGGCGACCACCGCTTCACTTCCACATTCCCGGTCTCATCCCGGCCGTCCGGTACGGACACGTGCGGCAGGTTCGGGATGTTCAGCAGGATGTTCCGCTGGGCCTCTTCCGTCTCGCGGCCCACCGTCTCGAGTGCGGCAATTGCATCCCCGACCGCGCGCATCTCAGAGACCCTGTCGTCGGCCTGCTGGCCTGACTTCTTGAGCCTACCGATCTCTTCGGAGACCTCGTTCCGCTTCCTCCGGAGATCGTCCACTTCCTGCTGTGCCTTGCGCCGCTTTTCATCCAGCGCGAGGAACTCGCTGAGGTCCAGTTCGGTCCCGCGCCTGCGGATCCCCGCCTTGACCTCTTCCGAATGTTCCCTGACGAACCGTAAATCGAGCATAAAAAGTAACACGCCCCCCGTGAGATGTCAATAGCTTTTCTTGGTGATCCGCGTTTCCAGGGCCTTGATCTTGATCTGGATGGCGGCCTTGTTCTGGTACAGTGGCTCGAGTTCCTGGTAGATCGCGAGGGCTGCCGTCAGGCTTTCCGATGCCTCGAGGCACTGGGCAAGGGCGAACTTGGCCTTGACGACGGTTTCCTTGTCCTTGCTCACCTCGAGCGACCTGCGGTAATAGCCTTCCGCTTCCTCGATCTGGCCTTTTGAGAACGCCGTGGTCCCCAACCGGTAGAACGCCAGGTCGGCCTTGCTGCCCCGGGGAAACTCCGTTACCTGGGTCTTCCAGGTGGTCCATGCGTCGTCGATCCTGCCGACGCGGAACAGGTTGTCAGCAAGACTATACAGGCTCCTCTCGCGAACATCCTTGTCGGAATAGCGGGCCGCCTTCCGGTACTCTTCGATGGCGCGAACATAATCATTGTAGCCCAGCTCGTAGATCTCGGCGATATAGAGCTGTGCCGCAGGCGCCATGTCCCGGCCCGGATATTTTTTCAGGAGGAGCCGGAAGGCCTGCAGGGACTTCTCGGTCTCGCCCAGATACAGGAACTGGGTGACCCCGACCCAGTACAGCGCATTATCCGCGTGGGTGCTGTAGGGATGCTCCTTCACGAGAGTTATGTACATCGATACCGCCGCAGGATAATCGCCGGCGTACCAGCGCTTGGTCGCCGCCTCGTACTCAAGCGATGCCTGTTTATCAAGGATCTCGCATCCGGCCAGTCCTGCGAGGACCGCGCCGATCACGAGCATCAGCATTAGCCGTTTTCCCATGCTATGCGTTCCCGGCAACCGGAGGCGCGGGGAGGTCCTTTTCGGGCCCGGCCTCCTTTTCCTCATCGCGCTCCACGACCTTGGCCAAGCTCTTCACCTTGTCGCCTTCTTCGGTCTCGAGGAGCCGCACGCCCTGGGTGTTCCTTCCCTGCACCGAGATGTCCTTCGCCCGGGTCCGGAGGATCTTCCCGTTCCCGGTGATCAGCAGGATCTCGTCGTCCTTGGACACCTGGGCAATGGCAACGACCCTGCCGTTCTTCTCCGTGGTCTTGATGGTGATGATGCCCTTGCCGCCCCGGCTCTGGCTCCGGTAGTCCTCGAGGGAGCTCCGCTTGCCGAATCCATGCTCTGTCACGGTGAGGATCGTTGAATCATCGCGCACGATCTCCATGCCCACGACCTCGTTCCCCTCGTTGAGCCGCACACCGATAACGCCCCTGCCGGTCCGGCCGATCTCGCGCACATCCTCTTCGTTGAAGCGGATGGAGAGGCCGTCCTTCGTGCCGAGGAACACATCGCGTTTGCCATCGGTCACTTCGGCGCCGATCAGGTCGTCGCCTTCCTCGAGCGTGATGGCGATGATGCCCGACGGCCGCGGGTGGCTGTAGGCCTCGAGCTCAGTTTTCTTGATGATCCCCTGCTTCGTAGCCATGAGGATGAAGTGGTCCGGGGTGAACTCACGGACCGGCAGGGCCGCCGTGACCCGCTCGTCCTGCCCGATCTGCAGCAGGTTCACGATCGCCTTGCCCTTGGCCTGCCGGCCGGCCTCGGGGATCTGGTGCACCTTGAGCCAGTAGACGCGCCCCTTGTTCGTGAAGAAGAGGATGTAGCTGTGCATGGTCGCCATGAACAGCCGTTCGACGAAGTCCTCTTCCCGGGTCTCCATGCCGACCTTGCCCTTGCCTCCACGGCGCTGGGCGCGATAGTTCGTAAGCGGGTTCCGCTTGATATAGCCGGCATGCGAGATGGTGATCACCATCTCCTCATCCTTGATGAGGTCCTCGATGCCGATCTCCGAGGTATGGGCAACGATCTCGGTCCGCCGCTCGTCGCCGTACTCGGCCTTGAGCGCCAAAAGCTCATCCCGGATGATCTTCATGACCAGGGCATCGGAGCCCAGGATCTCGTTCAGGCGCGCGATCTCCTTGAGCGTTTCTTCGTACTCGGCAATGATCTTGTCCCGCTCGAGCCCCGTGAGCCGCTGGAGCCGCATCTCGAGGATGGCCTGGGCCTGGATCTCCGAGAGCTTGAACTCGCGGACCAGTCCGGCCTTCGCCTCTTCGGGGTTCCGGGACGCCTTGATGAGCGCGATGACGGCATCAAGGTTGTCGAGGGCGATCTTGAGGCCCAGGAGAATATGCGCCCGCTCCTCGGCCTTCCGGAGGTCATACTTGGTCCGACGGACGACCACCTCGCGCCGGTGCTGGAGGAAGTTCGACAGGATGCGCTTGAGGTTCAACACCCGCGGCTGATTGTTCACCAGCGCCAGCATGATGACGCCGAACGTCGATTGGAGCGCCGTGTGCTTGTACAGCTGGTTCAGAATGACGTTGGCGATCTCGCCCTTCTTGAGGTCGGCCACGACGCGCATGCCCTGCCGGTCGGACTCGTCCCGAAGCTCGGCGATGCCGTTGATCTTCTTGTCGCGGATGAGCTCGCCGATGTTCTGGAGCAGGCGGGCCTTGTTCACCTGGTACGGAAGCTCGGTGACGACGATGCTCTCCCGGTCACCCTTCCCTTCCTCGATGGCGACCCGCGCGCGCATCTGGACGATCCCCCGGCCCGTCATAAAGGCCTGGCGGATGCCCTCGTAGCCGTGGATGAAGCCCGCAGTCGGGAAGTCAGGCCCCTTGATGGCGGTCATGAGTTCCGGGATCGTCACCTCGGGATTATCGATCATCATCACCAGGCCGTCGACGACCTCGCCGAGGTTGTGCGGCGGGATGTTCGTGGCCATGCCCACGGCGATGCCCGACGAACCGTTGATCAGGAGGTTCGGCACGCGCGTGGGAAGCACCGTCGGCTCGACCGTCGTATCGTCGAAGTTCGGGACGAACTCCACGGTCTCCTTGTCGATGTCGGCGAGCAGCTCCTCCGCCAGCTTCGTGAGACGGGCCTCGGTGTACCGGTAGGCGGCCGCAGAGTCGCCGTCAATGGACCCGAAGTTCCCCTGGCCGTCCACGAGCGGATAGCGCAGGTTGAAATCCTGGGCCATGCGCACCATGGTGTCATAGACCGCGCTGTCGCCATGGGGATGATATTTCTTGAGCACCTCACCGACGACGCCGGCGCTCTTCGAGTACTTCTTGTTGTGCAGGAGGCCTTCCCGGAACACGGCGTACAGGATCCTGCGGTGCACCGGCTTCAGGCCGTCGCGCACGTCCGGCAGGGCGCGCCACACGATGACGCTCATCGAGTAATCGAGATAGGCGGTCTTCATCTCCTGCTCGATGTTGATCTGCGATTTTATTTCCTGTTGTTCCATGGTCTCGTTTTGGTCCCGCTGTTCGGCTCAATGCTACTCGACGATCGTCATGAACTCGTGGTCTTCCCGGAGGCTGTTCAGGTCCGGCTCCCGGACCGCTTCGTTCTTCAGGCGCGGTTCCAGGAAGATCGCCCGCGACAGGCTCCGGATGGCAGTCTCCCGGTCCCCCAGGAGCGCGGCGTAGCAAGCCTTGTTATACCAGATGGGTCCGTTCAGCGGGTCGAACTTCAATGCCTGATCCGTTGACCGAAGCGCTTCACCGAAATGCCCTTGCAGCCTCAGGGCAACCCCCCGGTTGTTCCACGCCAGGGCATTGCCCGGCATCAGCTCGATGGAATTATCGGCGGCAGCAAGCGCGCCGGCATGGTCGCCTACTCCGATCAGCGCCATGCTTTTGTTGTTCCAGGCGAAGGCATTCTCCGGGTTAAGTCGGATCGCCGTATCGGCGGCTTCGGCAGCCTCCCGGTAGCTGGCTGCGCTGTTCAGCGTTGCGCTGCGATCGTTCCATGTCCTAGACGCCGCAGGATCTGTCGAACCGGCGGCGGCCGGTTTCTTGGGAGCACATGAGGCGGTGATCAACACGACCAGCGCAAGGAAAATCCAATATCGCAGCATGTTCATCTGTACTCTCTTGGTTCTCCGTAAACCGCAACCTGCTTCGGTACGCGCGGTCAGATATCGAGGTTCCTCGCCTCCAGCGCGTGCCGCTGGATGAACGCCCGGCGGGGTTCCACCTGGTCTCCCATGAGGATATTGAAGATCTCATCGGCCTTGACCGAGTCCTCGACCGTTACTTGCAGAAGGGTCCGCTTATCGGGTGTCATCGTAGTCTCCCAGAGCTGTTCCGGATTCATTTCGCCCAAGCCCTTGTATCGCTGGATCGACAGCCCCTTTTTGCCGAGATCGAGGATGAACCGAACCAGTTTGTCCGTATCGCTGAAGCTTATCTCCTCGCCCTTCTCACGGACCCGGTAGGACGGACCACCCAGACCGAGAATGGCCGGAGACAGGCTCTGGAGCTCCCGGAACTCCGGCGTGGTGATGAAGTTCTCGTCGAACAGGATGCTCGAGTGGATCGCGTCCCATTTGGTATCGAACCGGAGTTTGAACGCCTGGTGCTCTTCGTCCTTCTCGATGGCCCAGTCGATCCGGGTCTTGGGGTGGAACTCTTTGACGTACCGTTCGATGGACTCGGCAAGGGCCTTCGGGTGCGTCTCCTCCTTCAGCGCTGCCTTGCTGAACGCCTTGTCGAGCAGGACGGCGCGGAGCACCATGGTATCCAGCCGCTTGCGCTTGAACTTCTCGAGGTTCTTCTCGAACTGCACCAGTTTCTTGAGGGTGCTGATGAGCCGCTCGCCCGTGAGCCAGGCGCCCTGTTCCGGCGAGAAGAGCTCTACATCCTCGGCGGCAAGGTCCAGAAGAAAATCCTCCATCCGCGAGTCGTCCTTGATGTAGCGCTCGGTCTTCCCCCGTTTCACCTTGAAGAGCGGCGGCTGGGCGATGTACAGGTAACCCCGATCGATGATCTCCGGCATCTGGCGGTAGAAAAAGGTAAGGAGGAGCGTCCGGATATGCGCACCGTCCACATCGGCGTCGGTCATGATGATGATCTTGTGGTACCGGACCTTGGCGATGTCGAACTCTTCGGACCCGATGCCCGTGCCCATGGCCGTGATCAGCACCTTGATCTCGTCGCTCGAGAGCATCTTGTCGAAGCGTGCCTTCTCCACGTTCAGGATCTTTCCCTTGAGCGGAAGGATGGCCTGGTTCTTCCGGTCCCTGCCCTGCTTGGCCGAGCCGCCGGCCGAGTCGCCTTCCACGATGAAGATCTCCGAGAGCGCGGGGTCCTTTTCCTGGCAGTCAGCGAGCTTGCCGGGGAGAGAGGTCGAGTCCAGAAGGCCCTTGCGCCGCGTGAGCTCCCGCGCCTTCCGCGCCGCTTCCCGGGCGCGCGCCGCGTTCAGCGATTTGTCGATGATCCTGCGGGCGATCGGAGGGTTCTCTTCGAGGTACGCGCCCAGGGCCTCATTGACCATGGCCTCGACAACGCCCTTGACCTCGCTGTTGCCCAGCTTGGTCTTGGTCTGGCCCTCGAACTGGGGGTTCGTCAGCCGCACGCTCACGACCGCGGTCAGGCCCTCGCGCACATCCTCGCCCGAGAGGGCCTCATCGGTGCTCTTCAGCAGGCCGCTTGAAACAGCATAACTGTTCAGCGTCCGCGTAAGCGCTGACTTGAAGCCGATCAGGTGGGTACCGCCTTCGTGCGTGTTGATGTTGTTGGCGAAGGAAAAGACCTGCTCCGCATAACTGTCATTGTACTGGAGGGCGATCTCGACGAAAAGCCCGTCCCTCTCCCTTTGCAGGAATATCGGAGCGGGGTGAAGTGCGGTCTTGTTCTTGTTCAAGTGCTCGATGAAGGAAACGATGCCGCCTTCGTACAGGAAGGTCTGTTTCTTGCCCGAGCGCTCGTCCTGAATGGTGATCTTGATGCCACGGTTCAGGAACGCGAGCTCGCGGAGCCGCGTGGAAAGGATGTCGAAGCTGTACTCGCGGTCCTCGAAGATCTGGAAATCCGGCTTGAAGGTGACCTTGGTCCCCGTGGCCGTCGTCGTGCCGGTCACGGCCAGGGGCGACTGCGGCTTCCCGCGCTCGTAGCGCTGCTGGAAGACCTGTCCCTTCTGCTTGATCTCGAGTTCAAGCCACTCGGACAGGGCGTTCACGACGGAAACACCGACGCCGTGGAGCCCTCCCGAGACCTTGTACGCTTCGCCGTCGAACTTTCCGCCCGCATGGAGCACCGTAAGCGCCACTTCGGCGGCGGACCGTTTTTGGATGCTGTGGATTTCGGTCGGAATACCGCGGCCGTCATCGATCACCGTGATGCTGTTGTCGACATGGATGACAACATCGATGTTCCTGCAGAAGCCCGCCATGGCCTCATCCACGCTGTTGTCCACGATCTCGTAGACGAGGTGATGGAGACCAACGCTGCCGGTGCTGCCGATATACATGGCAGGCCGCTTGCGAACCGCGTCCAGCCCTTCGAGCACCTTGATGCTGTCTGCCGAATAATCCATCTGCTCCTCGTAAAAAGAGGGATTCGTCCGCGCGCCGCGGACAATCCCTCACCTCAAGACGGAATTGCACATTACCAACGGGAGAATCGAGACCGGAAGCCGTATTGTGCTGTTCGAAATGGTCGTTTTCGATCGGCGATTATCAATTCGCGCTTCCGAAGAACCTGTTCATACCCGCATCGGCATAACGACACATTTGTACGCTTCGTTCCCCTCCTCCTTGATGAGACAGGGGCTGAGGGAGTCGTTGAGCTCCAGCGTTATATTCGCGCCGTCCATGGCCATGAGCACGTCCATAAGATAGCGGGAATTGAATCCGATGGAAAGGCTGTCGCCCGCATAGGCGATCTCGAGCTCTTCGTTCGCCTCCCCGACCTCGGGGTTGTTCGTTGACAACAGGAGCGCGTTCTTTTCAAGCTGAATCTTGACGGCATTGGTCTTTTCCTTGGACAGGATCGACACGCGCTTCACCGCGTGGGCGAGCAGGTCCTTGGAAACGGTGATTTTCTTTGTGCTCTGCGCGGGCAGCACCTGCTGATAGTTCGGATAATTGCCGTCGATAAGCTTCGAGACCATCACCAGGTCGCCCCGCCGGAACAGGGCGTGGTTCTTGCCGAACCCGATCTGGAACCCTTCCAGCGACTCGTCCTCTTCCAGCAGCCGGCGGAGCTCCATCATCGCCTTCTTCGGCACGATGACGCTCTCCTCCTTGTGCTTCGTCTCCACGGTGCGGTCGATCATGGACAGCCGGTGGCCGTCGGTGCCGACCATCCGGATGTTAAGGCCGCCCTTGCCCGGCGTGAGATGCACGAAAAGGCCGTTCAGCACGTACCGGGCGTCGTTCTCGCCCGCAGCGTACAGGGTCTTCTTGATCATGTCGCGGAGAGCGTCACCGGCAATGGTGATCATTCCCTCCTCCGCCACATCGGGCATGCTGGGATACTCTTCCTTCGGAAGACCAACAAGCTTGAATTGAGAGCGGCCGGAAACGATCTTCACCCAGTTTCCGTCTTCCACGCGTATCTGAACGTTCTCCTCCGGGAGTTCACGCACGATCTCGAACATCTTCTTGGCGGAGACGGTGACGGCGCCGGTCTTCTCGACCTCCGCGGCATAGCGTCCCCGCAGGCCGATCTCAAGGTCCGTCGCGACGATCTCGACACCCTTGCTATCGGCGACGAGCAGCATGTTGGAGAGAATGGGCATCGTGTTCTTCTTATCGACGACGCCCTGGATCCGCTGCAAACCTTTGAGGATTTCGTCTTTCTTGATCTTCAGTTTCATTCAGAAAGCCTCCCTCGAATATTCGCCAATACTATCAGAAAGCCCGGTAAATAGCAATACAATTATGCCCGGAAAAACCCTGAACAATCAATTTCTTAGCTGCTTTGTAAGTGCTTCGATCCGGGCCTTGAGCTCGGGGTCTTTTTCCTTCTTTTCTTCGATCGTATTGCAGGAATGGATCACCGTGCTGTGGTCCTTTCCACCAAAGAACTGGCCGATCTCCGGGAGCGAGAAACCGGCAAGGTTTCTGCAGAGATACATCGCAACCTGGCGGGGCAGAACGACCGTTCTCGTGCGACGCTTTGATTTGAGGTCTAGGGGTTTCACGCCGTACGACTCTGCGACCAGCTTCTGGATGAGCTCTTTCGTTATTACCTTGTCCCGCAGGTCGACCAAATGCTTCATTTCCGCCTTGGCAAGGTCCACGGTGATCTCCGTGTTCGTCAGGGACGCGATCGCCCCGAGCCTCATGAGCCCTCCTTCCAGCTCCCGGATGTTGTTCCTGAGGATCGTGGCCAGATAACCTGCAACATCGTCGGGAAGCCGGATGTTCTGGAGGTCCGCCTTTTTCTTCAGGATCGCGATGCGCGTCTCCAGGTCGGGCGTCTGGATATCGGCGATCAGGCCGGCCTCAAAACGCGAGCGAAGGCGTTCCTCGATATCGGGGATCTCCTTCGGCTGGCGGTCACTCGTGAGCACGATCTGCTTCTGCGCTTCATAGAGCGTGTTAAAGGTGTGAAAGAACTCTTCCTGGGTCCGTTCCTTCCCGGCCATGAACTGTATATCGTCGATGATCAGTATGTCCATGTTCCGGTATTTCAGGCGGAACGCATCCATCGTTTTGTGGCTCAGATGGCTGATCAGTTCGTTCGTGAACTGCTCGGAGGAGAGATAGGCGACTTTTGCCCGGGGGCTCTTACTCTGAACGAAGTGGCCGATGGCATTGACCAGGTGTGTCTTGCCCAGTCCCACACCACTGTAGATAAAAAGCGGATTATATGCCCTGCCGGGCGCCTCTGCAACGGCCCTGGCCGACGCATGGGCGAACTGGTTGCTCGGGCCGACAACGAAAGAATTAAACGTGTATTTCCGGTCATGCAGAAGATTGGTCTTTTCCTGACGGTCCTCTCTTTTTTCGTCCTTGGAGATCTTGGAGGCCTTTTTCTGGGGCTCCTGGGGCTCAACAAAGAAGTCAATCTCGATGGTGTCCTTCTTGGTCACCTCCCGGATCACTTCGCCAAGGACCTCGCCATGATGTTCCCGTATCCAGTCACGGTGGAACTTGCTCGGGACCTGGATGACCATCTTCAATCCATCGAAAGAGACAAGCTTTGACTGCGCGAACCAGGTGTCGTAACCCTGGCGGGACATCTTGCTTTCGATCAGGAAAAGGATCTCTTCCCAAACCCCTGCCAAATCCATACGTTACCTCAAAAAAAGTCGACGGTTACAAACATGCTTATCCACACCTGTTAACAAGCCAAAAACGCGAATATTATTAAGTATTTAATTATCTGCGGGGAGGTCATCTATCCGATTTTTCCGACCCTGTTAATGCTGGTTCTCACAGGCGCGTGAAAAACCTGTTCAAGCACGCTTCTTGCTGATGCACTAACATGCTGTACAATTAGAGAGTCAAGACTATACCAGAACACCCTATCTCTGGCAAGGTATTTTTCTTTTCCTGATACCGGAGCAGGACGATAATCGTCATCATATGCATTCATTGCACAAAATTGCTTGACTTTGATACTGTCTGTTATTACCATAAAAAAATTGTTTCCGGTGAACTCGGGTTAACATTCTTCCAGGAACGGGAGGATTCATGTCATCAGATATCAAATTTGACCAGATGCTGGATGCAAAGGGGATGAGCTGTCCGCTCCCGATCTTGAAGACCAAAAAATCCATCGATGGACTTTCCAAGGACCAAGTCCTGAAGGTCGTGACCACGGACCCAGGGTCAAAGAACGATATGGCGTCGTGGGCTAAAAGGACCGGTAATGAGATCCTGAAGGTCGAAGAAGACTCGGGTATCTTCATTTTCTATATCAAGAAAACGGCATAGGAAAGTCATGACCAGTCCCGCATGACCATGCGCGGCCGGTTTTTTGTTCGTTCGTTACGCTGGACATTTTGCCGCAGTTATGATAAAAGACCGGCATGAAAATCCCCGAAGACCTCAAGTATGATGAAAAAGGGCTGATTCCCGCCGTGGTCCAGGACTGGAAGACCGGCGAAGTGCTCATGGTCGCCTACATGAACGCAGCTTCGGTAAGAAAGACCGTGGAGACGGGACTTACATGGTTCTGGAGCCGTTCGCGACAGAAGTTCTGGCAAAAAGGGGAAACATCCGGTCATATCCAGAAGGTCAAGGATATCCTGTATGACTGCGACCAGGACACGCTGCTCATCAAGGTCGACCAGACCGGGCCGGCGTGCCATACGGGAGAGAAGAGCTGTTTCTTCAGGAGCTTCGCACGGGAATAGGAAGGGAAGGAACATGGTTCATGATCCGGATTGCATCTTCTGCAAGATCATCGAAAAAAAGATACCGGCCAAATTGGTCCACGAGGACGAACTGGCCGTTGCTTTCGAAGACATCAATCCCCAGGCGCCAACGCACATCCTGATCGTGCCGAAAAAGCATATCCAGGACATCCACAGCATGAAGCAGTCGGACCGGGAGCTTATCGGTCATTTGTTCTTTGTCGCGCAAAAGATCGGAGTAAAACGCGGGCTCGAGACAGGCGGTTACCGAATGGTTATCAACAACGGTCGCGATGCCGGACAGGCCGTCTTTCATATCCATCTTCACTTGCTGTCGGGACGCGCTTTCGCATGGCCCCCGGGATAACAGCTACTTACCGTCTTCTCAACGTCTCCTGTTTATTCGATGCTCACAAACCTGTGGATTCTTTTTCACGCCGTTTCTTCCACACGAATTCCATTAGAATGATCCCGTTGTCGTCAGCTTTATCTTTCACAGAATATTGTTCCTTTTCATATCGTTGTTGTTCCTCCTAACATTTCAACACTGCCTACTATTACTACTACTATTTTTATTTATATATTATGGTAATAATAATCCTAGAGAAAATATTTTTGCCGTATTACCCGGTCCAATCGAAAAAAGCATGCTTTAAAAAAATATTCATTGGCTTTCTGTCACGGGCGTGGTATCTTTCTTTCTCTTGACGACTGATACTATTTTTCCGGAGGCGCATCGTGGAGAACAAAGAATTCGTTTTTATTCTGACAACATCATACAACGCGATTGAGAAAGCAGCCGGGGCGCTTCAACTCGCGGCCAACATGGCTGCCTTTGACGCGAAGATAGATTTTTTTCTGATGAACGAAGGCGCATTCCTGGCAAAGAAAGGTTTCGCAGAGTCAGCGACCTATCAAAAGGCGTTTTCTCCGGTCGCAGAGCTCATCAAAAGCCTGGTGGAGGATTTCAACTGTAAATTTTATATATGCGCGTCCTGTGTGAAACCGTATGGACTGGAAGGCGAAGAGTTCATCAAGAACGCAGAGGTGAAACCAGGATCCTACCTCGGGGAATTGCTGATGAAGCGGCAGGGAATGACGTTTTGATAGCGTGAAAGATTTGATTGAAGCAGCCAGAAACAGGTTGCGCTGAATGCGGGCGCTGACGAATTCATGAAAAACAGGAATTCATTTTGGAAACATTCAGGATAGAGAAAGGGGAATACATAGAGCTGCATGACCTGTTAAAGGTGATGGGCATGTGTTCCACGGGAGGGGCGGCAAAGCTAGCGATCACTGAAGGTCTTGTCAGTGTTGATGGAATAGTTGAAAAAAGAAAAAGGTACAAAGTTCAAAAAGGTCAGGTTGTTGCGTACCAGGGGAAAAAAATAACAATACTCTAGATCAGTAATCGAGGTGGTTGTTTTTTTCTTTGATCTGGCAGGATACCATGAAGAACATTGCGAACTTTCTTTTTGAGGCCGGCATGCTGAAACGCACGCCGCGCAGCGGATTTCAGTTCCTCGGCAGCGGAGCAGAATCCGTGGCGGAACATATCTTCCGGACGACCTACGTAGGATATGCCCTCGGCAAAATGGAAAAGAATGTCAACGTTGACCGGATGATCAAGATGTGCCTGTTCCACGATCTGCCAGAGGCGAGAACAGGAGACCTGAACTACGTCAATAAAAAGTATGTCTCTTCAGATGAGAAAAAGGCCATCAGAGACCAGACCGATACGCTGACCTTCGGCGGAGAACTGAGGGAATTGATCAACGAATATGAAGAAGGCAAGACCAGGGAGGCGCTGCTCGCAAGAGACGCGGATCAGCTTGAGATGATCCTGGCGCTTAAAGAGTACAAGGATATTGGCAACCGATATGCGGATGAATGGCTTGGGTTCTCAATGAAGCGTCTTCGGACGGAAACAGCGCAGATGCTTGCAAAGGTCATTCTGGAAACGGACTCATCGCTTTGGTGGTTCAGCGACAAAGGGGACTGGTGGATCACCGGCGGTAAGAAATGAGATTTTTTGGTAGGCGTCATCGACCGTTGTGGTGACAGAGATGTTCACGCGATAGATCTTTCGACCTGTCTTCGCATAGTGATCAATAAGCGGCGCGGTTCGCTCGCGGTAAATCCTCAACTTCTTTTCAACAAGTGCCTCCCCGTCATCCATCCGTCCGATTCGATCTCCGCCGACGTTTTCCCGAAGCCTGCAGTATACCGTATTCGCAGTGCAGTCCAGGACGACCAAGGCCCAGATTGCTGAAATGCGGTCAATGTCACGGGCTTGACCAGCGTGTCTCGGTATACCGTTCAGAACAAGGATGCTGTCGGAGCAATACCCCGCTCGGTCAAGGTGCAGAGATAGGATCTTTTCCGCAAGAGGGAAATGCTCGTTCTCGAGAAGGAGCCCTCGCTCAAGGACGCCGGTGATGAAATCGAGTTCCGCGCGTGAGAAGAGGGAAGGGGTATCCGCGCGTGACGCTATGCTGCGAAGCTCGGCCCCGAAGTCCAGATGGAGGGCGGACCTGCCGAAAAGGCCATGCCGGACAATATGGTCGCCCAGCGGGCTTTTTCCGACGCCGGTGGGGCCGAGGAGGAGAACGGAATCAACAGGGAAAGAGTATTTGCTGTTCATAAATGAACTAGAAAGCGGCATTTGACACAGATAAAACCAGGTTCTAATGAATTTTCTAGGATGATAGAATAGCCGGTAAAGTTCAATCAGCGGAAAGATACTTCTTTAGTATGTTCAGGCTTGTGTGTGAGGCAGTGGTCAGCTCTTTCACCGGTATCGTGTCAAGACGGAACCAGCCGATCTCCTCGCATTTGTGCGGCTCCAGGATACGCGGTTTGCCGTTCTTGTATCTGCACAGGTACGTAGGGGAGACCCAGTGCTGCTTTTCCCCGGGAAGGATGTGATCCACCACTTCGAGGAGCTGGACAACCTCGATGACGAAACCGAACTCCTCACGCACCTCCCGTACAAGGGCGTTTGCCAGCGTCTCGCCGAACTCAACGCCGCCCCCGGGAAATTCCCATTTGTGCTTTTCGTTCCGTGCTTCCTTTCCGCGTTTCGCAAGGAAGAGGGCGCCGTCCCTGTTGAAAATGACCGCGCCGACGCCGACACCGATATAGTCGATGCCTTTACGCATGGCCGGATAATAACGCCTTTCGACGGCACTGTCTATAATCATCTTGCTATTGCAGGATGGTTTCGCTACAATTTTCGCGTGGCGAGATTGAAAAAAAAGACCTGGAGCCTCTATATCCTGAAATGCGGCGACCGGACCCTCTATACGGGGATAACCATGGATATGACGAAGCGCCTGGAGAACCACCGCAAGGGAATCGCGTCGAAATATACGCGGAGCAGATTACCGGTAAGGCTGGTGCATCAGGAGAAGTGCAGGGGAAGATCGGATGCCCTGAAAAAGGAGCATGCGATAAAAAAACTATCGCGCGCGGACAAAGAGGCGTATATCCGAAAGCCATGGACGATAGAGAGATAAACAGATACCGCAGGGAATTTCCCGTCGTTGAGAAATACAATTACCTCGACCACGCAGGCGTGGCGCCTGTATCGCTGCGTGTAAAGAGGGCTGTTGAAACCTATCTCCGGGAATCATCCGAAGAAGGGGCGTTCCAGTATCCAGCATGGGCATTGAGGATAGATGCGATACGTGGGCGCTGCGCAGGGCTTCTGGGAGCGGACAATCGGGAGATCGCGTTCGTGAAGAGCACGTCCCACGGATTATCGCTTGTTGCGGGAGGACTTGACTGGAAACAAGGTGACAATCTGCTCTTTTGTGGACAGGATTTCCCGTCGAACATCTATCCGTGGCAGGCGCAAGGGAAGCGCGGGGTCGAGGCGCGGCCTGTCCCGCACCAGAAGGGCAGGGTCCTGATCGAGGACATCGAGAGGCGTATGGATGCCCGTACAAGGCTGGTTGCGGTCAGCTCGGTCCTGTTTTCAAGCGGATACCGGATAGATCTGAAGCGCCTGGGCGATCTGTGCAGCGGGAGAGGTGTCCTTTTCTGTGTTGACGCGATCCAAAGCCTGGGAATCATCCCAATGGATGTTCGGGAATATAAGATAGATTTTCTCTCTGCGGACGCGCACAAGTGGCTGCTTGGACCTGAGGGTATCGGGATCTTCTACTGCAGGAAGGAGCTCGCCCAACGTCTCGATCCATTGCTCGTCGGATGGAAGAGCGTCCGAAACGAATTCGATTTCGACCATCCGAGCCTTCAGCTGAAACGCGACGCCCTCCGGTTCGAAGAGGGGTCGCAGAACCTTCTGGGGATCTTCGGGCTCGGTGCTGCCGTCGATCTTCTCCTGGAAGCAGGCATCCATAATATTAAGGAGCGGGTGTTGTCCCTGGGTGATAGGATTATCAAGCTTGCGGAACAAAGAGGATTCGAGCTGCTGACGCCGAGGGAAAAGGGGGAACGGGGAGGCGGGGTATCCTTCCGCGGGAAGTTCGATCCAGCGGTCATGCGGGACTGGCTGCGGGAGAAGAATATCCTTATCAATGTACGGGGTGGAGGACTGCGCGTGTCGCCGCATTTTTATAATACAGAACAGGACATCGCGCAGCTCTTTGACACGATCGATCAGTTGCCCGGATGATCGGCGGAAGGGCTACGCAAGCGACTCGAACCGCGACGCAGCGGCATGTTTTCCCGGAGACATGCCTACGCTGTGGTCCTTGTTCGCGCTTGCGTGGCGCAGGATCTTCAGGACCATCTCAGCATGGTACTCTTCTGCGCCAAGAGCTGCGGCCACCTCTTCGGCAGTGAAGAGATGCCTCGGATGTGTGTGCAGGAACGACAGGACCCTGGCCTGAAGCGCAACGACAGCCCCCGCCATCTTCTTTCCCGCTTCAACGCCGGGCTGGTGATAGGCGTTAATGTTCACGAGCGAGGCATAGAACCCGACCGCGCGTTCATAGAGTGCAATCAATGCGCCCACCGATCGGGCGTCGATCCGGTTGATCGTGATGGTAAGGGACTGGCGTCCGTTCTCGTACAGGGCATTGCGCGTCCCCTGGAGATAGCTGTTGAGATAATCGCCGCTGGTCACCCCTGGCTCGACCTCGACGGAATGTCCGTCGCGGTCCTCGAGCACCTCGATGAAGGTCGCGAAGAAATTGTTCACGCCTTCCCGCAGCTGCTGGATATAGGCGTGCTGGTCCGTGGCCCCCTTGTTGCCGTAGACCGTGATTCCCTGGTTCACGGTCCTGTTGTCCAGGTCCTTCTCTTTGCCGATCGACTCCATGATGAGCTGTTGGAGATACTTGGCGAAAAGCTGCAGACGGTCCTTGTAGGGAAGGATGACCATGTCCCGACCCCCGCGGCCGTCGGTCGCGTAGTGCCACATTAAAGAAAGAAGAGCGGAGGGATTAGCGAAAGTGACCGTATTTCTTGTAAAGGTGTCACACAAAGCAGAGCCGCTTATAAACTCTAGAATATCAATGCCTTGAAGTGCCATTGGGAGAAGTCCGACCGCCGATGTTATAGACGTTCTCCCACCAACCCAGTCCCACATCGGAAATCGAGCTAGCCACTTTTCTGTAATAGCCTGATTATCCAGTTTGCTTCCCACTCCTGTAACAGCAACAGCATGTTTTTCAAACTTCAGTTTTTTCCTTCTATATGCTTCAGCTATTTCGATCATCCCGTTCCTGGTTTCGATCGTTTCGCCACTCTTCGAAATGACGATAGTAAGTGTTTCAGCAAGGTCATTGCCTATCTTGGAAAGAACGAGATCTATGCCATCAGGGTCGGTGTTATCAAGAAAACAGAGCTTCAGGCGGTCATCGGATGTACCAAGGGCATCAGAGACGAACTGCGGTCCAAGGGCAGAGCCGCCGATGCCGATACAGAGAAGGCGGGAGAAAGTCGCGCGCTTCTCCGGTTTGATTGAACCCGTGTGGACTGCGTGGGCGAACTTGATAATGGCCTTGACGGTGTCCTCGATCTCGCGGCGGATCTCCGGAGAAGGGGCGCGTTCCGGGCTCCGAAGCCAGTAGTGGCCGACCATGCGGTTCTCGTCGGGGTTTGCGACAGCACCGGCCTCGAGCAGCGCCATGGATTGAAAAGCCTTCTGCATCGCTGGTTCCATGCGCACAAGATAATCGTCGGCAAAATCCATCCTGCTGATGTCAAGCGTCATGCCGATCGATGGGCAGTCACACAGATATTTTTTATAGCGCTCCCAGAGCTTTTTGTTATCCATGGGGCCTCCTTGAGAATGGCAGGGCGGTTGACATTGATGCGTAGCTGCTATTTTATCACAAATCATCGCGCCCGCATATCCTTCCGATTCGGATGAAAAGAACAATTTCGGCAGTCTTTTCTTTGTGGTAATATACGCCCATGTCAGAGCAGGATACCATTTGTGCCGTATCAACGCCGCTTGGCGAGGGCGGCATCGGCATCATCCGCATGAGCGGCAGCGACGCCATTGCCATCGCCGCCCGGCTTTTCAGGCCTAAACACGTGCCGCTCGATGTCGCAGGAACGCACACGATCCATTACGGTCACATCATCGAACCGGCAACAGGTGAGACCGTGGACGAAGCGCTGGTGAGCGTAATGCACGCGCCGTCCACGTATACACGGGAGGACGTTGTCGAGATCAATTGCCACGGCGGCATGATGCCGCTCTGGCGCACGGCACATCTGCTTATCGCATCGGGAGCGCGCCAAGCGGAACCGGGGGAGTTCACGAAGCGCGCATTTCTGAACGGAAGGATCGACCTTGCCCAGGCCGAGGCGGTCATGGACGTCATCCGAGCCAAGACCGAACTTAGCCACCGGGCGGCGAACGAACAGCTCCTGGGAGCATTGTCGTCGGAAACCACGGCGCTCAGGGACCGCCTTCTCTCGCTTCTTGCGTCAGTGGAGGCGGGGATCGATTTTCCGGACGAGGATATCGAAACACCCTCGGGAGGGACCCTCGAGAGCGAGGTCGCTGCATTAGGGGAGGCCGTACAGGAGCTCCTTGCGGGCCATGTGTACGGAAAGGTCGTGCGGGAGGGGATCGCGACGGCGATCGTGGGCAGGCCGAATGTCGGGAAGTCATCATTGTTGAACTCCCTTCTGAAACAGGACCGGGCAATCGTGACCGAGGTCCCAGGAACGACGAGAGACGTGCTCGAAGACTATCTCAACATCTCGGGACTGCCGGTAAGGATCCTGGACACAGCCGGCATCAGGCACTCCGCCGATGTGGTCGAACAGGAAGGGGTGCGCAGGAGCATCGCGGCGATCAGAGCGGCGGACATCGTACTCATCGTTCTGGATGGCTCGTCTCCGCTGACCATGGAGGATGAACGGGTCCTTGAGGAGGCCAGGGGAAGGACGGCGGTCGCTGTGGTCAACAAGTCCGACCTGCCGCGAAGGCTTGGGAACCTGGCGTGGCCGGAAATACAGGTCACCCTTTCCTGCACGACCGGTGATGGATTGGAGAGGCTTAGGCGCACGATGGTCGATATGATAAAACGCGGAGCCATTGCCCCGCGCGAGCATGCATGGGCTGTGAACCAACGGCACAGGACGGCCCTCGAGCAGGCAAAGGCGAGTTTGGAAAAAGCCCTTATCTCGGCACGGGCCCGCCTCTCGCCCGAGCTTCTCGCCGTTGACCTGCGCGATGCCATCGACAGCATCGGGCTGATCATCGGGGCAACCTATACCGAGGATATTCTCGAGAGGATATTCAGGGATTTCTGCGTCGGGAAATGACCATTAGAATGAAGCCAGGTGCGGGCGATGTGGAGAACGCGGTTCAATAATAACATGCCATCTGATAATACATACGACGTCATCGTGATCGGCGCCGGACACGCGGGATGCGAGGCAGCGCTTGCATCGGCACGCATGGGTTGTTCCACGCTCATGCTCACGATGAACCTCGACACCATTGCGCACATGTCCTGCAATCCGGCCATCGGCGGCCTTGCGAAGGGGCATCTGGTCAAAGAGATCGACGCGCTGGGCGGCGAGATGGCGAAGTGCATCGATCGCACGGGCATCCAGTTCCGCGTCCTGAACAGGAGCAAGGGGCCGGCAGTGCGGGGTACGCGCGCCCAGGCGGACAAGCAGCGGTACCGCATGGCGATGAAAGAGACGCTCGAGAGGCAGCAGGGCCTCGGCGTGAAACAGGGACAGGTCGAAAGGCTCATTGTTGAGGGCGGCCGCGTCTTGGGCGTGGAGACGACCATCGGCGTCCAGTATCGGTCATCCGCGGTGATCATCACGACTGGAACGTTCCTGAAGGGGCTGATCCACATCGGCCTGTCACATTATCCTTCGGGGAGGGCGGGAGAGTTCCCGTCATTGGGATTGTCGGACGATCTGCGCAAGCTCGGTTTTGAACTCGGCAGGCTCAAGACAGGAACACCTGCGCGGCTCAACGGGAGAACGATCGATTTCGCGAAAATGAAGGTTCAACCGGGCGACGAGCCGGCGCCGTTCTTCTCATTCACTGAAAATATCCACCCGCTACCTCAATTACCCTGCTATCTTACATATACTAACCCACTTACACATCAAATTATCAGAGAAAATCTTCATCAGTCACCACTTTATACTGGGGTGATAAAAGGGATAGGGCCGAGATACTGCCCATCCATTGAAGACAAGGTCATGCGCTTCTCTGAGCGGGAACGGCATCAGGTTTTCCTGGAGCCCGAGGGCCTTGATACAGAGGAGTACTATGCCAACGGTGTTTCGACCAGCCTGCCGGTAGATGTGCAGACAAGGCTTTATCGCTCCATAACGGGACTGGAAGATGTCGAGATCATGCGGCCGGCATATGCGATCGAGTACGATTACGCGCCGCCGACACAGGTTCAGCATACCCTTGAGACAAAGCGCATTGAAGGTCTTTATTTTGCCGGCCAGATCAACGGGACATCGGGATACGAGGAAGCGGCGGCACAGGGCATGATGGCCGGCATCAACGCGGGGCTCAAGGTCCAGAAGCGCAAACCGCTCGTGCTTACCAGGTCTCAGGCGTATATCGGAGTCATGATCGACGACCTCGTTACGCGCGGAACGAATGAGCCTTACCGCATGTTCACGTCCCGCGCCGAGTACCGGCTCATCCTTCGAGAGGACAACGCCGATATGCGGCTCCGGGACAGGGGTTACGAGATCGGGCTCGTGTCTGATGAGGCCTACCGCCTTTATCTTGAGAAGAAGGATTCGGTGGAGCAGGAACTCGCCAGGATCAAGCGGACCTGGGTCAAGCCGTCCCCGGAGATCAATGCGGTCCTCGAAGGAAGGGGCTCATCGCCTTTGTCAGCCGAGGCATTGCTCGATCAGCTGCTCAAGCGGCCCGAGCTGGGCTACAGGGACATTGAGAAGATCAACCCGCCGCCTGTCCTGGTCATGACCGATGCAGCAGAACAGGTGGAGATCCAGGTCAAGTACGAGGGGTACATCGAGCGCCAGATAAACCAGGTGGAGCGCTTTGCAGGCCTGGAGCAGAGGGCCATTCCCCATGACCTCGACTACGAAGCGATCATTGGGCTTGGATCGGAAGTAAAGCAGAAGCTCAAGCAGGTCAGGCCGGTCTCTCTCGGACAAGCCGCGCGCATATCCGGGGTAACGCCCGCAGCCATTTCGCTGCTCATGGTTGCCCTGGAGAAGCGCAAGCGGGGAAAGGCCGCGGGATGACACTCCGGAGGGCCCTCATCGATGGAGCAGCGGTGTTCGGGGTCGGCCTGACCGACGAGCAGATCGACGCCTGTCTGGTCTACCTCGTTGAACTCGAAAAGTGGAACCGGAAGATCAACCTGACCGCGATCCGCGATGAGCAGGAGATCATCACCAAGCACTTCATCGACTCTTTTTCCTACTTGAGGGGGTTCGAGCCTGCCCAGGGCATGAAGCTGCTCGACATGGGCTCAGGTGCCGGCTTCCCGGCCCTGCCCATCAAGATCGCCGTTCCTCATCTATCCGTTACCCTTGTCGAGTCGGTCCGGAAGAAGGGGGCCTTTCTTCGGCACATCATTAGGACGCTGCGGCTTGAAGGGGCGGAGGTCCTGGACATGCGCACGGAGTCGCTCCCTGCTGAGCATCGTTCGCGATATGATGTCGTCACTGCGCGGGCCTTTGCGGACATGGACACCGCATTGCGGGAGGGGACTCACTTTCTGAAGCAGGGCGGGGTCATGGTCATGAGCCGCGGGCCTGCTGAGTCGATCGGCGATGTTGCGGCCGCAGCCTACGGCATGTCGGTCGCTTCGCGGGAGGAGCTTATCCTTCCCGGTTCCCGCGACCCCCGGGCCCTCTGGGTGTTCCAGAAAAAGGCCTGATGTTCCACGTGGAACAATTGAGATAACGGGAACCAGGAGAGCAACGAAAACGCAGGGTCATTCAAGCCTGATTTCTGCAAACGCACATATGACAGAAAGCACATTCCATATCCCGCACGAGTGGCGGGCAGCGGCCGAAGAGGTCGAGGCCCAGGGCGGACCGGTCATGGTCATCGGCGCGCCCGGTTCAGGCAAGACCACCTTCTGCCTGTACCTTGCCGGTTATTATTGCAGGCAGGGCAAACGGGTGGCGTGGATCGATGCCGACCCCGGTCAGCCGTATATCGGTCCACCTGCGGCATTTTCCCTTGGCCTCTATACCGACGCCCAGGAACTGCTCAAACGGAAGACGCCGCTCGTCATGGGTTTCGTCGGCAATACCAGCCCGGTTGGCCATCTGTTGGATGCGGTAACTGCTGTTCAGAAGCTGTATAACCGGGCAGTAGCCCTGTCGCCGGACCTGGTCCTGATCAACACCTGCGGCCTGGTGAACGGCGGCGCGGCCCGCGAGCTCAAATACCACGAGATCGACATGCTCGCCCCGCGCTATATTATCGCCCTTCAGCAGAAGAACGAGGTGGAACACCTTGTCTCACCGCATGCACACCGGGCAGGTCTGCTGATCACGCGGATCCCGGTCTCTCCCGACGCACGGCCATCGACCGGCGAGGCACGCAAGGCTGCCCGGGAGCAGCGGTTCAAGGAGTATTTCCGGGGGGCAGACTTCCAGGAGATCGCATTGGGAGACGTGGGCGTACATGGCCCGGGTCTTGGGACCGGAGAGCGGCTGGGATTCAGGGACGTCAACGCGCTGTCCAAAACCCTGCAAAGCATCGTTGTCCATGCGGAGCTGTCAGCGGACCGGCTGTTCGTGATCACCGACGGCGGCTATGCCGAGGAAGAGCAGTACACGGCACGGGAACGGTATGGCGTACGGGAGATCTCAGTGGTCAAGAGGTCCGAGCTCGATTATCTTCTGGTCGGCCTGAACGATGACAAGAATCTCTGTCTCGGGCTGGGCATCGTACGGGAGATGGACGTAAGGGAGCTTGTCCTGCGTATCATCACGCCGCTTCGCGATGTCAGCGCGGTCCGTCATATCGCATTCGGCTCTCTCAAGGTCAACCCGGCGGGGAGCGAGCTGGGGCGGTGGTGATGTTCCACGTGGAACATCCTGAGTGCGCAGTGGCGAGTGCGAAGTGCGGCATGAGGTAGATAGACTTTTCATTGTTGTCCCTGCGTTTTGTCAATCCTGTTTATTTGTATAAATAACAACAGCTTTTCTTCTCCCTTCGCAGCAATAAGAAAACGACTTTTTCCTTTCTTTTATCAGTCTCCTATGGTAAAGTAACCCGGTTTTTTCAGGCAGCGCCGGAGGTTTCATGGGCAGGGTCATTGCCATAGCCAACCAGAAGGGCGGCGTCGGAAAGACGACCACCGCGGTAAACATCGCCGCCTCGCTCGCCGCAGCGGAAAAGAAAGTGCTGCTCATTGATTCTGATCCCCAGGGAAATTCCACCAGCGGGATGGGGATCGACCGGCAGGACGTTGTCGGCAGCACCTATGACCTGTTCACCGGCAAGCGCTCGCTCGAAGAGATAAAAAAGGCGACGCATTTTTCCTGGCTCGAGGTCGTTCCCTCCAGGATCGACCTCGTGGGGGTGGAGATCGAGCTTATCCAGATGATCTCCCGGGAGCGCGTGCTCAAGAAGGCGCTCGAGCCCTATCGCAACAATTACGACTACATCTTCATCGACTGTCCGCCATCGCTGGGATTATTGACCGTGAACGCCCTGACCGCGGCAGACGGCGTGTTGATCCCGGTCCAGTGCGAGTACTATGCGCTCGAGGGGCTCTCCGCGCTCATGAACACGGTGAAGCTCATCAAACAGGACCTGAACCCGGAGCTTGTCGTTGAAGGCGTGCTCCTGACCATGTTCGACAGCAGGAACAATCTCGCCGAGCAGGTTGCAAGCGAGGTCCGCAAGTATTTCGGCAACAAGGTCTATAACACGGTGATCAACCGGAACGTCACCTTGAGCGAAGCGCCGAGCCACGGCAAGCCGGTCATTCTCTATGATATCCGCTCCAAAGGGGCGCAAAGCTATCTCGATCTCGCGAGGGAGGTGTTGAGCCATGCAAAAGCAGGCGCTCGGTAAGGGCCTCGGCGCCCTCATCCCGGACCTCGCGGCCCTGGACGACAAGGAGAAGAAGGCCCTCGGGATCCTGGAGATCGAACTGGACAAGATAGTCCCGAACGAATACCAGCCCCGCAAGGTCTTCAACGACGAGAAGCTCAAGGAGCTGGCCGCGTCCATCAAGGTGCAGGGCGTCATCCAGCCCATCATCGTCCACCGCATCGGCACGAACTTCGGCCTCATCGCCGGCGAACGCCGCTGGCGTGCTGCCCGGCTTGCGGGGCAGAAGACCATTCCCGCGCTGGTGCGTGAAGCAAGCAAGCGGGAGCTCATCGAGCAGGCCCTCATCGAAAACATCCAGCGCGAAGACCTGAACCCGCTCGAGGCGGCCGAGGCGTTCAAGCAGCTCCAGGACGAGTACAAGCTTACCCAGGAGGATCTCGCGAAGCGAGTCGGCAAGGAACGCTCGACCATTACGAACTTCCTTCGGCTGCTCGGCCTGCCGAAAGAGATCAAGCAGCACCTGGCATCGGGCAGCCTCAGCATGGGCCATGCCAAAGCGCTCCTTTCCCTCGAACGCCTGCGCGACCAGCTGCTCGCCGCGAACCAGATCGTGAAGAAGGCGCTCTCGGTGCGCGAGGCAGAAGCGCTTGCTAGCCGGCTCAAGAAGCCGGTGAAGGAAAAGAAGACGAAGGTCAATACTGAGTACAAGGCGGCCGAGGAACGGCTCAGAAAGTCGCTCGGCACGAAGGTGAGCATCGCGCCCTCGGCCAAAGGCGGCAAGATCATCATCGAGTACTATTCCGGTGAAGAGCTGGACCGGATCCTGGAGAAGATCGGATAACCATAAAGAACAAGCAACGCCATTCAACGCTGAGGACATCTATGACAAAGTTATGATTCACGCAGATGAACGCGAGGAGAGTTCTTTAACATATCGGATCATAATAAATCAGCGTAATTCTGCGTTGAATTGCATTCACGAATCTGGTTAAAGATTTGAAATCGTAGTGAGGAGGAATCATTCATGTTGAAGAAAGCGTCAGGCGTATCAGCGGAACACGCGGAGATCACCGCGTTCCTCGGCAAGGGCACGGAGTTCAAGGGTGTGCTCAGCTTCGAGGGCACGATCCGGGTCGACGGAAGGGTCGAGGGAGAGGTCCTGTCAAAGGACACCCTGATCGCGGGCGACGAGGCCCATCTCCAGGGCGAGATCAGCGTGGGCACGATCATCTCGAGCGGGAAGATCGTGGGCAACGTCACCGCCAGCCAGAAGGTGCATATCCTCGCGCCGGGCGTCATCGAGGGGAACATCAAGACCCCGAAGCTCATCATCGAGGAAGGCGTCACCTTTGACGGCAAGTGCGAGATGGCCGGCCAGAAAAAAGCGACCGATCAGAAGGTCGTGTCCTTGACGGAACGGCAGTAAAGAAGGTCTCCTTGCTCGAATGCAGTCGAAGCACTTGCGACCTCGCTGTATCCTGAGTTCCTAGAGTTCCAGAAGCTCAAGGGGATGCGCAGTGGCGAGAAAACGACTACTGAAAAGAAACTCTCGACGCATCCACAGCAACACCCTCTGAAGCGCTTGAAACTGCCTATGAGAATTTGCGCCATGAGCCGATCGATGAATTACTCACCAAGCTCAAACAGTCCTCACCGTCATTCTTTGAGCGCCTTGTTGTAGAGTTACTTGTGAAGATGGGCTACGGAGAATCACGTGCCGACGCAGGAAAGGCCATTGGGAAGAGTGGCGATGGTGGGATAGACGGCATAATCTAAGAAGATAAACTTGGGCTCGATGTCGTTTACATTCAAGCAAAACGATGGGACAACAATCCTGTTGGAAGGCCTGACGTTATGCAGTTTGCCGGCGCGTTGCAGGCGCAAAAGGCGAATAAAGGCATTTTTATCACGACCTCCAGATTCACCGAGGATGCTCGCGGCTATGTTTCTCAAATCGGAAGCAAGATAGTGCTGATTGACGGAGAGCGACTGTCCCACTTGATGGCCGAACATGATGTTGGCGTTTCAACAATATCGTTGTATCCCGTCAAGAAGATCGATGCCGACTATTTCGATGAAAGCATCTAACAAGTCGTTCAATAGACCGCGACAACAAGTATTCGCACCCACTGACATTTCCGATGGACAACAAAACCCCGCGAAAATCTTACGTTGACATGCGTACCAATTGTGGTACAATGTATATCATATGATTGCTCTCCCTTATGTTCTTACCGTTGTCTTTTACCGAGCCGAGTCCGGGAACGAACCCGTGCGGGAGTGGCTCAAAGAGCTTTCAAGAGAAGACAAACGAAAAATTGGAGAGGACATTAAGACAGCTCAACTTGGGTGGCCACTGGGAATGCCGCTCATCAGGAAAATTCAAAAAGATCTGTGGGAAGTCCGCACAACACTTGAGAGCGGCATTGCGCGGGTCTTCTTCACGGTTGATGGCGAGCATATGATTTTGCTGCATGGGTTTATCAAAAAATCGCAGAAGACACCGCAGCATGAACTTAATACAGCGCTTGTACGTCTTAGATATTACAGGAGAGGTTAACAATGAAAAAAGCAAGACGTGGTTCTAATTTTGATGATTTTCTTGAGGAGGAAGGTCTGCGGGCGGAAACGGAAGCCGTGGCGATCAAGAGAGTTCTTGCGTATCGCATAGAATTAGAAATGAAAAAGGCAAAGCTATCAAAATCTGAAATGGCCGAGAAAATGCGCACCAGCCGCTCCGCCTTGGATAGACTTCTTGATCCCGCCAACGCCTCCATCACACTGCAAACGCTCGAAAGGGCAGCTCTCGCTCTTGGGAAGCACCTCAAAATAGAACTGGCCTGACCAGACGGCTCGACACCGGCCGGGCAAAACCCGCCTGACAGGTCAGCCGCGTGTTCTTGGCAAATCATAATTTATGAACATCTTCCATCTTTATCGCACCCCCGCGCTTTCGACGTTCCAGACCGCGAGTCTGCTGGACACGGCGAAGAGCCAGATATCGAAGCACATCCGGAGCATAGACACCGAGTTCTGCTTCAATGTCGCCTCGACGTCGCCGCTTTCGCCGGACGAAACACGCCTGCTCATCTGGCTGCTCGCCGAGACGTTCGAACCTGGGAATTTTTCCGATAACAGTTTTTTCAATCCGCAATCCGCAATCCGCAATCCGCAATTGATCTTCGAAGTCGGCCCCCGCATGAGTTTCACCACGGCCTGGTCCACGAACGCCGTCTCGGTCTGCCATGCCTGCGGGCTCCGGAAGATATCGCGCATCGAACGCTCGCGCCGGTATCGGCTTGACCTTGATCGGGAATCGCTCACGAAGGACCAGCAGAATACCTTTCTCGCTATCGTCCACGACCGCATGACCGAGTGCCCCTACCCGGAGCAGCTCACGACCTTCGAGACGGGCGTGAAGCCCGAGCCCGTGCGCGTCATACCGCTGATGGAACAGGGAAGGGCGGCGCTCGAGAAGATCAACCGCGAGATGGGCTTGGGCCTGGACGACTGGGACCTGGAGTACTACACGAATCTCTTCGTCAAGGACATCAAGCGGAATCCCACCAATGTGGAATGCTTTGATCTTTCGCAGTCGAATAGCGAACATTCGCGCCACTGGTTCTTCCGCGGCAGGCTCATCGTTGATGGCACGGAAGTCCCGCACACCCTGATGAAGATCGTGAAGGCAACGTGGGAAGCGAACCGGAACAACAGCATCATCGCCTTCAGCGACAATTCGAGTTCCATCAGGGGATACGAGATTACCACGATCATCCCGGAGGTCCCCGGTACACCTTCACCCTTCCGGGAGGCGCAGCGGAAGCACGATATCATCTTCACGGCGGAGACGCACAACTTCCCGTCCGGTGTGGCGCCGTTCCCGGGCGCCGAGACCGGCACCGGCGGCCGCATCCGCGACGTCCAGGCCACGGGCATCGGCGGGCTCGTCGTCGCAGGCACGGCTGCGTACTGCGTAGGGAACCTGCGCATCCCGGGGTACGAACTACCCTGGGAGGACGCCACCTTTGCCTATCCCTCGAACCTCGCCTCGCCGCTCCAGATCGAGGTGGAGGCGAGCAACGGCGCATCGGACTACGGCAACAAGTTCGGCGAGCCCTTGATCCAGGGTTTCACACGGTCTTTCGGCCTGCGCCTGCCTGGCGGCGAGCGCAGGGAGTGGCTCAAGCCCATCATGTTCAGCGGCGGCATCGGCCAGATGGACAGCCGCCATACGGCCAAGTCCGAGCCCGAGAAGGGCATGTTCGTCGTCAAGGTGGGCGGCCCGGCGTACCGGATCGGCATGGGCGGCGGAGCTGCCTCGTCCATGATCCAGGGCGAGAACATCGCGGAGCTCGACTTCAACGCGGTGCAGCGCGGTGATGCCGAGATGGAACAGAAAATGAACCGCGTGATCCGCGCCTGCGTGGAACTGGGGGAACGGAACCCCATCGTGAGCATCCACGACCAGGGCGCGGGCGGCAACTGCAACGTGGTGAAGGAGATCGTCCACCCCGCGGGCGCGAAGATCGAGATCCGGAAGATCCAGGTCGGCGACGAGACCCTCTCGGCGCTCGAGATCTGGGGCGCCGAGTACCAGGAGCAGAACGCCCTGCTGCTCAAGCCGGAGCACGCACCGCTTTTCGAAGATCTTTGCAGCCGCGAGAAAGTGCCGGTGGC
>Ga0102851_10000089_pt1 | contig 35937 bp, 24 predicted proteins | sample Mud3Dept3metaG_FD_79558 | JGI IMG/M metagenome (GOLD analysis project Ga0102851, IMG submission 79558) | Freshwater wetland microbial communities from Ohio, USA, analyzing the effect of biotic and abiotic controls - Mud 3 Core 4 Depth 3... | ecosystem: Environmental > Aquatic > Freshwater >... | reverse complement strand
GAACCAGGTCGCGACGGCGCCGTTCCACACGAAAGCGCGCCAGGCGCCGCGGCTCCCCGCACCGTGACTGCGGAACGCACCGCCGAAGGCGGGTCGTGGCACGGGCGCGCCGGCGCTGCGCAGCGCCGCCGTCACGGCGATCTCGCGCAGCGGGCGATCGGGCCCAAACAACGCATCGCCGAGCAGCGGCCCGAGCAGGCCGCCGCGGTGCACACCGCGCAACACCAGTTGCGCGAGGCCGATCGACACGAGTGCCGTCCGCGCTCGACCCTCTGCACCTTCGGCACGCGCGAGCGCTGCTCGCACTCCGTCCGCGTCGAGTAGGTGGGCGCGCCGCAGATCGTCCGCGATCGTCGCGTCCGCCAGCCAGCGGCCGTCACCCTCGTTCACGGCGACGAAGCCGGGCGGTGTCGCGATCGTCACGCCATGCCGCGCTGGGCGCTGCGCAGCAGCGGGATCGACGCCAGGCCGAACACCACGTTCGGGATCCAGAGCGCGATCGCGGCGGGCATGCGCCCCGTCTCGCCCATGAACTGGCCGAAGCCGAGCAGCGTGTAGTAGGCCGCGACGAGTGCGATGCAGACCAGGACGCCCCACGAGCGCGCCGCGCGCGAGCGCCGCAGGCCAAGCGGAACGCCCAGCGCAGCGAATACGAAGGGCGCGAACGGAATCGCCATGCGCCGGTGGAAGTGGGCGCGATACTGGGACAGCGAGCGGCCGGGGGATGCGCTCGGCGGGTTGTCCATCACGTCGGAGAGCTGGCCCAGATCCATCTCGCTCGGCTTGAGCTGGCGCGCTGCGTCGATCAACGCGCTGGCGTCGAGCGTGTAGTCGAAGCCCGCGAAGGCGATGCGCTGGTGCCCGGAGAGATCGGTGGACTCCAGATGGATGTCGCCGTTCTCCATCTCCAGATGGATGAGCAGTTGATCGGGGTCGAACCGGAAGCGGGCCGACTGCGCAAAGATCAGGAACGGCCGCTTCGGGTTGCTGCGATCGGCGATGAAGATCCGCTTCAGCAGGCTCTCGTCGTCGAGGTCGCGCGACTGGATGTAGAGCACGAGGCCGCCCACCGTGCGGAAACGACCGGGCCTGAAGATCGCGCCGCGCGACGCGACGTCCGCCAGCACCGCGCGCAGGTCCCTCCGCGCCGCGGGCTCCACGCGGATCATCAGCAGCGCGGTGAGCGACGCGACCACCAGCGCGACCGCGAGCACGGGCCCGAAGATCGCGCCGAGGCCGAGGCCGCACGAGCGCATCGCGGTCACTTCGGAATCGGCCGAGAGCCTTCCCACCGCGGCGAGCACGCCGAACAGGAATCCGACCGGCACGGCGTACGGTGCCACCATGCCCACGAGGTGGATCACGACCGCGCCCGCATCGCGAAACGACAAGCCGACGGCGACCAGCTCTTCGAGCCGCTGCGCGAGGTTCTGGACCAACAGGATCACGATGAAGGCGAGGAAGCCGATCCCCGCGAAGACCAGCACCTCGGCAGCGATCGAGCGCGCGAGGGTGCGGGGCAGCAGCATGGCGGCGTATCCTACCGGCGACCCAACCCCAGCGCGAGGTTCGCCGTCGCCATCTCGCCGTGCGCGAACGCACTGTCGCAACCGCCGGCCGCGGATCGCGTTCTGCTGATCCGGCTCGGTGCCGTAGGCGACGTGGTGCGCACGTTGCCCGCCGCCTCGGCGTTGCGCGGCGCGTACGCCGGCGCCCATCTCGCGTGGCTCGTCGAACCGGCGTCGCGTTCCGCGATCGAGGGCCAACCGTGGGTCGACGAGGTGCTGGTGTTTCCGCGCGCCGAGATCGAAGCGGCGCTGCGCCGCGGGCGGCTCCTCGCAGCGGCGCGCGCGCTGTTCGGTTTCATCGGGACGCTGCGCCGGAGGCGCTTCGACCTGGTGCTCGACTTCCACGCGATCCTGAAGAGCGGTCTGCTGGCGCTCGCGAGCGGAGCGCCGCGCCGCGTCAGCTACGCCCGGCCCTTCGCGCGCGAGAGCGCCTGGCTGTTTTCCAACGCGCGCGCGCGAATCGGGCCGCGGCGCATCTCGCGCTTCGAGCGCAATCGCGGGCTGGTCGAGTTCGTGGCGAAGGGCGCCCGCGCATCGCCGAAACCGTGGCGCGTCGACCCGGCGGCGCGCGCGCGCATGGCGAGCGCCGTCGGCGGCGTGCCGCCCGTGGCGATCCACCCGGGCAGCAGCGCGGGCACGCCGCACAAGCGCTGGAGTGCCGCCTGCCATGCCGAGGTGGCGCGGCGCTTGCGCGACTCCGCCGGCGTCGCGTCGATCGTGCTCTTCGGTCCCGTCGCGAGCGAGCGCGCGCTCGCCGAGGAAATCGTCGCAGCGTCGGGCGGCGCCGCGACGCTGGCGCCTGCGACGGCGTCGCTCGGCGAACTCGCCGCGCTGCTCGAGCAGTGTCGGCTCTACCTGGGTGGCGACACTGGACCGATGCACATCGCGTCGCTGGTCGGAACGCCGGTGTTGCAGATCCTCGGTCCGACCGACCCGGTCGAGAACGAACCATATCCGGCGACGCCGTCGCGCACGCTCCGGGTGCCGGTCGCGTGCAGTCCGTGCCGACGCGGTTGCGCGACGGCGATCTGCCTGCGCCTCGTCACGCCGTCGGCGGTCGAGAGCGCTGCGCGCGAGCTGCTGGCGGTCCGTCACGGCGGGTGGTAGATGGGTGGGGCGATGATCGACCCGCAGCAGATCTCCGTGCGCGCCCCACAGATTCTGGTGCGCGCCCCGAACTGGGCGGGCGACGTCGTGATGGCGACGCCCGGCTTCCGCGCGCTGCGCGCGGCGCAGCCGCGCGCGCAGATCGTGTTGCACGCGCGGGCCGAGCTGCTGCCGCTGGTCGCGGGCGCGCCGTGGTTCGACGCCGTGGTGCCGCTCCGCTCGCATCACCGCGGCGTCGCTGCGCTGCTGCGCGAGGGGTTGGCGCTGCGCCCGCGCCGCTTCGATCTCGGTGTCTGCCTGCCGGACTCGTTCGCGGCGGCGTTGCTGATGCGCTGCGCGGGCGTGCGCCGGGTGGTCGGCTATCGGACCCAGGGCCGGCGCGCGTTGCTCGACGTCGCGGTCGAGCCGCCCGCCGGACTGGTCGCGCGCGAGCGGCATGTGCTCGGTCTCGTCGAGGCGATCGGTTGCGCTGCGCGCGGAACACATCTCGAACTCTTCGTCACCGAACGTGAAGAAGAGGCGGCTCGGACGCTGCTCGCGAAGCACCAGATCGGGGCGGACCAGCCGCTCGCCGCGCTCGCGCCGGGCGCTTCGTATGGACCGTCGAAGCTGTGGCCCGCCGCGTCGTTCGCGGCGGTCGGCGACGCGCTGGCCGCCGAAGGGGTGCGCGTGGTGGTGCTCGGCGCGCCGGGCGAGGCGCCGCTCGCGCAGCGCGTGGCCGCGGCGATGCGCGCGCCGGCGGCGGTGTTGGCGGGCGAACTCGACCTCGGAAGCATGAAGGCCGTGATGCGGCGCGCGCGCGTGCTGGTCTGCAACGACGCGGGCGCGCGGCACGTGGCGGTTGCGCTCGGCGTACCGAGCGTCGTGCTCTTCGGCCCGACCAGTCTCGCCAAGACCAATTTGAACCTGGAGCGCGTGCGCGCGCTGGCGGCGGACGTCGCGTGTCGTCCCTGCTACCACCGCCGCTGTCCGACCGACCACCGCTGCATGACGCAGCTCACGCCCGAACGCGCCGTCGCAGCCGCGTTGCCCGCGCTGCGCGGCGACGCGGGTGGATTTCGCGGCGACGGCGCGCTGCGCGCGTTGCCGGCGCCCGAGAGCGCGGCCGGGCATGCGTCGTGACGGATCTCTCGATCGTCCTGCTCACCTGGAACGGGCGCGACCTCGCGCTCGACTGTCTCGCCTCGATCGAGCGCGAGATCCGTGCGCGCAGCGACGCCGGACGCCTCGACACCGAGACGATCGTGGTGGACAACGGTTCCGCCGACGGCACGGTGGAAGCCGTGCGCGAGCGCTTCCCGTGGGCCGAAGTGATCGCGCTGCCGCGCAACCGCGGCTTCGCTGGTGGCAACAACGCGGGCATCGCGCGTGCGAAGGGCCGCATGCTGTGCCTGCTCAACAACGACACGATCGTGCAGCGCGACGGCTTCGAGAGTTGCGTGCGTTACCTGGACGCGCACCCGGACGTCGGTGCGGTCGGCCCGTTGCTGCTGCATCCGGACGGCCGCAAGCAGAACAGCATCCACAACTTTCCGACGCTGCTGCTCGAAATCGTCCCGCGCGGCGTGCTCGAGACGCTGTTCCCGCTCCGGTATCCCTCGAAGCGCTTCGAGCACGAGCAACCGCTCGACGTGGAAGCCGTGCTGGGCGCCTGCATGGTGGTGCGCCGCGAGGTGATCGAGCAGGTCGGACCGGTGCCCGAGGACTACTTCTTCTTCCTCGAAGAGACCGACTGGTTCTTCCAGATGCGTCGCCGGGGCTGGCGCGTGGTGCACCTGCCGGAGGCGAAGCTGGTGCACATCCACGGCGCCTCCACCAAGAAGATCGTGCCGCTGCCGACGCGCATCGAATACCATCGCTCGCTCTATCACTTCTTCCGCAAGAACCGCGGGGCAGGGCAAGCGCATGCCGTAATGGCGGTGCGGCTCGTCAAGCTGGTGCTCGCGTTGCTCTTCGGCGCGCCGCTCGCGCTGGTGTCGCGCCACGAGCGCGAACGCTGGCGCCAGCGCTGCTGGATCCTGCTCTGGCATCTGCGCGGCCAGCCGATCGGATGGGGACTGGCGGGCGTGCACGCGAAAGCGGAGGGCGGGGCGTGAAGGTACTGGTGACGGGCGGGGCCGGCTTCATCGGCTCACATCTGGTCGACGCGCTGCTCGCGCGGGGTCACACGGTGCGTGTGCTCGATGTGCTCGATCCGCAGGTGCACGGTCCGAAGCGGGAGCCCCCCGCGTATCTGAATCCCGCTGCCGAGTTTCAGGTGGGCGACGTGCGCGACCACGCCGCCGTGCGGCGCGCACTCGACGGCGTGGAGGTGGTGTTCCACGAAGCCGCCGCGGTGGGCGTCGGGCAGTCGATGTACGAGATCGAGCGCTACGTGTCGGTGAATACGCTCGGCGCCGCCGTGCTGCTCGAAGAACTGGTCGAGCACCGCGCGCAGCTGCGCCGCGTGGTGGTGGCGTCGTCGATGTCGATCTACGGCGAGGGCGCCTACCGGACTAAACCGGAGGGCTCCGCGGGGACTAAACCGGAGGGCTCCGCGGGGACTAAACCGGAGGGCTCCGCGGGGATGAAACCGGAGGTCTCTGCGGGAAGCTCCGAGGGCGCGTTGGTGTTTCCGCGGCTGCGCTCCGACGAACAACTCGAGGCGCGCCGCTGGGATCATGAAGACGCCAGCGGGCGCGCGCTGGAAGCCGCACCCACGCCGGAGTCGAAGCCGCTGGCGCCGACCTCCGTGTACGCGGTCACCAAGCGCGACCACGAGGAACTCTTCCTCGCGGTCGGCGCGGCCTACGCGATCCCCACGGTGGCGCTGCGCTACTTCAACGTCTACGGCACGCGCCAGTCGCTCTCGAATCCCTACACCGGTGTGATCGCGATCTTCTCGAGCCGGCTGCTCAACGGCCGCGCGCCCGTGCTCTTCGAGGACGGCCGCCAGAGCCGCGACTTCACCCACGTGTCGGACATCGTCGCGGCCAATCTGCTGGCGATGGAGCGCGACGCCGCGGTCGGCGGCGTCTACAACGTCGGCACCGGACGCGCGACGAGCGTGCTCGAGATCGCCGAGACGCTGGCCCGCGAGATCGGCGTGACGGAAGCCGCCGAAGTGGTGGGGCGCTTCCGCGCCGGCGACATCCGCCACTGCTACGCCGACGTCGCGGCCGCCGCGCGCGACCTCGGCTTCGAGGCGCGCGTATCGCTCGAAGCCGGCATGCGCGAGCTGCTCGCCTGGCTGCGCACGCAGTCCGCGGAGGATCGCGTCGACCAGGCGCGCAAGGAACTCGAGAGCCGGGGGCTCACCCGCTGATGGCTGCGCGACTCGATGCGCGGCGGCTCGCCAAGTTGGTCCACTCGTTCCGCGAGCTGCGGCTGCTGGTGCTCGGCGACGTGGTGCTCGACGAGTACTTGTGGGGCGACGTCGAGCGCGTGAGCCCCGAAGCGCCCGTGCCGGTGGTGCACGTGCAGCGCGAGTCGATGGTGCTGGGCGGCGCCGGCAACGTGGTGCGCAACGTGATCGCACTGGGCGCCGCGTGCGATTTCTGTACGGCCGTCGGCGACGATCGCGCCGGTGAGCGCGTGCTCGAGCTGCTCGCCGCGTTGGGCGTCGACGCGCGCGGTTCGGTGCGCGTCGCAGAGCGACCCACCACGCGCAAGACGCGCGTCGTCGCGCGTTCGCAACAGATCGTGCGCTTCGACCGCGAGACCTCCGAAGCACTTCCCACCAGCGCTGCGCGCGCGCTGCTCGCCGCGATCGACCACTTCGCGCCGCGCGCGCACGGCGCCATCGTCGAGGACTACGGCAAGGGCACCCTCGCGGCGGGTACCGTGCGCGCCGCGATGCGCAAACTCCAGGCGCACGGCGTGCCGGTGGCCGTCGATCCCAAGGAAGACCTGTCGCCGTACCGCGGCGCGTCGCTCGTGAAGCCGAACCTGCGCGAGGCCGAGGCGCTCGCCGGGATGCGGATCCGCTCGAACGCGGACCTCGCCAAGGCGGCGCTGCGGCTGCGGCGCAAGCTGGGTGGCGCCGCGGTGGTGGTGACGCGGGGCGCCGAGGGCATGGCGCTCTTCGAGGGCGACGGCAGCGGCTGCTTCGTCGGCACGCCGCGCCGCGAGGTCTTCGACGTGCAGGGCGCCGGCGACACGACGATCGCAGCGCTCTCGCTGGCGCTGCGCGCGGGCGGTTCGCTGCTCGAAGCGGCCGTCGTCGCGAACGCCGCGGCGGGCGTGGTCGTCGGCAAGGTCGGCACTGCGACGGCGACTCCGGACGAAGTGCTGGAAGCGCTGCCCGCGGCGATCGCGGCCGCGAAAGGGGAACCGCGGTGATCCGCAGCATGACCGGCTACGGACATGCCACCTTTGCGGTGGAGGGCATCGGCTTCGAGGTGGAAGTGCGCAGCGTCAACCACCGCCACCTCGACGTGCGGGTGCGCTTGCCACACGGACTCGCCGTCTTCGAAGGCGAAGTTCGCCAGTTGGTGGCCGGCCAGCTCGATCGCGGCAAGGTCGATCTCACCATTCGCGGCGTCGCGGGCGACACGCCGTCCGAGTCGGTGGCGCTCGACCTCGCCGCAGCCGAGCAGTACCTGCGCGCCGCGCGGCAGTTGCGCGACGACCACGGCGTTCCCGGCGAACTCGACGTGCGTGGCCTGCTCGGCCTGCCCGGTGTGGCGCGCGTCGTGGAGCGCGCGTTTCCCGAGGAGTGCGTGCGGAGCGCGCTGGCCGGGGGCGTCGTCGCGGCGCTCGGCGGACTCGCGTCGATGCGCGCCGCCGAGGGGGAGGCGCTCGACCGCGAATTGCGCGGCCGGCTCGATTGCATCGACGCGCTGGTCGTGTCGATCGCGGCGCGCGCGACCGACGTGCAGCGCGCCGTGCGCGAGCGCTTGCGCAAGCGCGCCGAGCAGCTGCGCGACGAGACCGGGCTGCTCGACGAGGCGCGCCTGCATCAGGAAGTGGTGTGGGCGGCGGATCGTCTCGACATCACCGAGGAGACCGTGCGCCTCGCGAGCCACACCGCGCAGTTCCGCGGCATCCTCGACTCCGCGCGTCTCGGAACGCCAGCCGGCCGTCGCCTGGAGTTTCTGCTGCAGGAGATGGGTCGCGAAGGCAACACGATCGGCTCGAAGGGATCCGATGCCCCGATTGCCCATCAGGTCGTCGAACTGAAAACCGAACTCGAACGCCTCCGCGAGCAGGTACTCAACGTTGAATGATCCCCATCCGATCCACCGCGTCGCCCCCAGGTCTGCTTCCGGAAAGGCGGCGACCGAGGCCTCGAGCCAGCCGCTGCGGGGCGCCGCACCGCGACTGCTCAACGTTGGCTATGGCAACCTCGTCACGGCGTCTCGCGTCGTCGCGATCGTCGCGCCGGCCGCGGCGCCGATGCGGCGACTCCGCCACGAGGCGGGCGAGCGCGGCAAGCTCGTCGATGCCACCGAAGGGCGCCGCACGCGCTCGATCGTGATCCTCGACAGCGACCATGTCGTGCTCTCTGCGATCAATCCCGAGACGCTCGCCGCGCGCCTCGTGGAGGACGAGCCGGGGTCGCAGCCGTGAGCGATGCGCGCCGCGGCGTTCCGTTCGTGCTCTCGGCGCCCTCGGGTGCGGGCAAGACGACGGTCTGCAAGGCCGTGATCCAGCGCGATCCCTGCGTCGTGCTTTCGGTGTCGCACACGACGCGGCCGCCGCGACCAGGCGAGCAGGACGGCGTGCACTATCACTTCATCTCGTCGGACGAGTTCCGCAAGCTGGTCGCGGAAGGCGCGTTCCTCGAACACGCCGAGTACAGCGGCAACCTGTACGGAACCTCGTGGGCCGCGATCGACGAGCCGCTCGAGCGCGGTCAGGACGTGCTGCTCGAGATCGAAACCGAGGGCGCCCGTCAGGTGCGGGAGCGGCGTCGCGACGCCCATTTGATCTTCCTGCTGCCGCCGTCGCTCGCCGCGCTCGAGTCGCGCTTGCGCGGGCGCGGCACGGAGCGGAACGAAGAGATCGATCGCCGGCTCGCGATCGCGCGCCGCGAGGTCGCGACGGCCAGTCTTTTCGACAGCTTCGTGGTCAACGACGACGCCGTGCGAGCGGCGGACGACGTGCTCGCGATCATCGCCGCGATGCGACGCGGCGCGCTTTCCGACCTCGGCAACCGCTTCAGCCTCGCGCGGCTCCGCGCGACGCTCGACCCCGCGCTCGTCGCCTGGCTGCCCCGCTGACCCGAACCGCTTGCCGCCGATCCCCCGCCGGGACAGGTCGCAGGAGGGTCGGGTAAGCTAAGCCCATCCACCCACCCCTGGCCGCGGCAATCGATGCTCCGTTTCAACGACGTCGCCGACAAAGTCCTCGAGAATCATCCCGACGCCGATCTCGGGCTGCTCCAGCGCGCCTACGTGTTCGCGGCCAAGGTACACGAGGGCCAGCAGCGACTCTCCGGGGAGCCCTACCTGATCCACCCGCTCGAGGTGGCGGGCATCCTGGCGGAGATGCGCCTCGACCCCGCCGCGGTGGTGGCCGGGCTGCTGCACGACACGCTCGAGGACACGCTCACCACGGCGGGCGAGATCCGGCGCCTGTTCGGCGACGAGGTCGGCTTCCTGGTCGAGGGCCTCACCAAGATCGCCAAGATCGAGTTCACCTCGGCGCGCGAACGCCAGGCCGAGAGCTTCCGCAAGATGCTGGTCGCGATGTCGAAGGACATCCGCATCCTGCTGATCAAGCTCGCCGATCGCCTCCACAACATGCGCACGCTCGTCTCCATGTCGGACGACGCCAAGCGCCGCGTCGCGCAGGAGACGACGGACATCTACGCACCGCTCGCGCATCGGCTCGGCATCGACTGGATGCGGCGCGAGTTGGTGGATCTCGCCTTTCGCGTGCTCCACCCGCAACTGGCCGAGGAGCTGGCGAGCCAACTCTACGCGCGGCGCGCGGAGCGCAAGCAATACGTCGACGAAGTTCGCAGCGTGCTCGAATCGAAGCTGGCGGAAGCGTCGCTCGTCGCCGAGGTGACCGGGCGCGAGAAGGAACTGGCGTCGATCCAGGCGAAGATGACATCGCAAGGAGTCACGCTCGACCAGATCCACGACGTGATCGCATTCCGGATCATCCTCGACGGCGTCGCCGAGGGGGTCTACACGGCGCTCGGCATCGTGCACGGCACATGGCTTCCCGTCCCCGGTCGCTTCAAGGACTACGTCGCGCTACCGAAACCCAACGGCTACCAGAGCCTGCACACCACCGTGATCGGACCCTACGGCGAACGCATGGAAGTGCAGATCCGCACACGCGAAATGCACCGCAACGCGGAACTCGGCATCGCGGCGCACTGGAAGTACAAGGAGGGGCTCTCGGGCGATCGCGCCGACGAGGAACAGAAATTCGCGTGGCTGCGCCAGCTGCTCGACCGCCACCACGAACTCTCCGACCCCCACGAGTTCCTCGATGCGCTGAAGGTCGACCTGTTCCCGGACGAGGTCTTCGTCTTCACACCGAAAGGCGACGTCATCAACCTGCCGAAAGGCGCTACGCCGGTGGACTTCGCCTACGCGATCCACTCCCAGGTGGGCGAGCACTGTGCGGGCGCGCGCGTGAACGGCAGGATCGTCCCGCTGCGGCACACGCTCGCCGATGGCGACACGCTCGAGATCATGACGAGCGAATCGCAGTATCCGCGCAAGGACTGGCTCGACTTCGTCGTCTCGGGCAAGGCGCGCTCGAAGTTGCGGCACGCGATCCGCGTCGCGGAGCAGGCGCGAAGCCGCGAGCTGGGACGCGACATCCTCGAGAAGGAATTGCGCCGCGTCGGCCTCTCGCTCGCGCGGCTGCTCGAGAGCGGCAAGCTCGACGAGCTGGCCGGGCACGAGGTTTCGGGTTCGGCGGACGATCTGTTCTCGGCGATTGGCTACGGGCGCCTCGCGCCGCTCCCGATCGTCGCCAAGCTGCGCGGCGACGCAGCGCCCGAGCCCGAGCCGACACCGAAGCGCCGCCGTCGCATCTTCGGCCGCGAACGCGTGACGCCGCCCAGCACCGGGATCCACGTCGACGGGATCTCGGACGTGCTGGTGCGCTTCGCCAACTGCTGCAACCCGCTGCCGGGTGACGACGTGATCGGCTTCGTCACGCGCGGTCGCGGCGTCACCGTACACGTGAAGGACTGCCATCACGCCTTCACGCTCGACCCCGACCGGCGCATCGACGTGCAATGGGAGGCGAAATCGGCGAAGCCGCGTCTGGTTCGCGTGCGCGCCGTCTCGGTGGACCAGCCCGGCGTGCTGGCGAAGATCACCAAATCGATCGCGGGCACCAACGTCAACATCGGCGCTGCGCGCGTCAGCACCAACTCCGCCGACCAGACGGCCATCCACGAGTTCGATCTCTGGGTCACCGATCTGCGCGCGCTCACCGGCGTGATGAAGGAGATCGAGCGGGTGCGCGGCGTGCTCAGCGTCGAGCGGGTCCGCACGTGAGCAGCGCCGCGGAAGCGCCGCGGCCGAAGCTCTCGGCCGCGGTGATCTGCGCCGACGAAGAACGCAACCTCGGCGCCTGCCTCGAGAGTCTCGCATGGTGCGACGAGATCGTGGTGGTCGACTCCGGCAGCCGCGACGGCAGCGTCGAGATCGCGCGCAAGCACGCGACCCGCGTGTTGCACCACGCCTGGCCCGGCTACGTCGCCCAGAAGAACTGGGCGCTCGAGCAGACGACCGGCGACTGGGTGCTCTGCGTCGACGCCGACGAGCGCTGCAGCTCCGCGCTGCGCGCGGCGATCGAGACGGCGCTGCGCGCCGCCGGCCCCGAAGTCGGCTTCGAAGTGCGACGCCACGTCTTCTATCTCGGGCGCTGGATCGACCACGGCGGGTGGTATCCCGACTGGAAGCTGCGGCTGGTGCGGCGAGGCCGTGCGCGCTGGGGCGGCGTCGATCCCCACGACAAGCTGATCGCCGACGGTCCCGTGGGGCGCCTCGACGCGGACCTCGTGCACTTCACGTATGCCGACTTCGCCGCCCACCTGCGCACCTTGCAGCGCTTCTCGGACGTCGTGGCCGAGGTTCAGCTGCGCGAGGGCCGTCAGTTTTCATTGTGGCGCGCGATCATCCACCCGCCCGCGAAGTTCTTCGAGTGTTACGTGTGGAAGCGCGGCCTTCTCGACGGCTGGCCCGGCTTCGTGATCGCCGCGACCTCGTCGTTCTACGTCTTCGCGAAATACGTAAAGCTGTGGGAGCGAACGGAGCAACACGCAACATCCCCGCGTAGCGAGCCGCAGGCGAGCGGCGACGTTCATCAGGCCCGCGGTCGCCAATGAATCTCCGACTCCCTTCGCAGCACGCTTTCCGTTTCCCGCGTAGCGAGCCGCAGGCGAGCGGCGAGATCCATCAAGCTTGAGCTTGAAAATCCTCCAGCTCAGCAGCGACTGGAAGTGGACGGGGCCGGCCGAGCCGATGCTGCGCCTCGCCGAAGCGCAGCGCGCGCGCGGACACACAGTGGTGATGGCCTACCCGAGCCCAGCCGCGGGCGCCAACCGCTCGCTCGCGACGGAAGCGGAAGCGGCGGGTTTCGTTTCGGTTGCGCCGCTCGATCGCCGGCGCGGCGTGCATCTCCTCGGCGATCGCGCCGACGCCGCGCGCCTGCGCGAGCTGCTCCGCGCGCAAGCCATCGACGTCGTCCACTGCTGGCACACCCGCGACCACGTGCTGGCCTGGCGCGCGGCGCGCGGGCGTCGCGACCAGACGGCGATCGTGCGCAGCTACCGCAGCGCCGAGCGCATCGCGCGCACGCCGTGGAACCGCTGGCTCTTCGGCCCCGCCGCCGACGGCCTGCTCTGCGTCTCGCCCGAGACCGCGCGCAGCAATTCGGCGCTGCGAGGCGGGCGACCGATCGCCGGCGCGTTCGGCGCCGTCGACCTCGCGCGCTTCCAGCCGGCGAAGCCGGACCCGGCCGTGCGCGCCTCGCTCGGCTTCGCGCCGGAACACGAGGTGATTGGGATCGTCGCGCGCGTGCAGCCGCACCGGCGTTTCGACCTGCTGCTCGCGGCGGCGCGGCAACTCTTCGCGCGGCGCCCGAACGCGCGGCTGCTCGTGGTGGGTCGCGGCACGCATCGCGTGCAGCTCGCGGAGCGACCCGCCGAGCAGCTCGGCATCGCGGATCGCGTCGTGTTCGCGGGCTATCGCGCTGGCGACTACGCCGACGTACTTCGCGCGATCGACGTCTTCACGTTCCTGGTGCCGGGGTCCGACGGCACCTGCCGCGCGCTGCTCGAGGCGGCGGCTTGCGGGATCCCCGCCGTCACGACGCGGCGCGGCGCACTCGCGGAGATCGTGGTGGACGGCGAAACGGGGGCACTCGCCGACGAGACGCCCGCGTCGCTCGCGGCAGCGTGGGAAGGGCTGCTCGCGGATCCGGCGCGGCGCGCCGCGCTCGGCGCGGCGGCGAGCCAGCGCGCGCGGCTGCTCTTCACACCGGAGAAGCTGGCCGACGCGGTACTGCGTCTCTATGACGCAGCGTCTTCGGCGCGTTCGAAGCGCGCGTAGCGCGCGCAGAGCACGGGCAGCAGGAACAGATTCAACGCGGTCGACGTTGCGAGGCCACCGAGGATCACGATCGCCATCGGCCCGTCGATCTCGCCGCCGGCCTCGTTCGCGGCCAGCGCCACCGGCAACAGACCCAAACCCGCCACCAGCGCCGTCATCAGGATGGGCACGACGCGCTCGGTCGCGCCGCGCACGGCGGTCTCGTAGCTCCAGCTCGCGCCTTCCTCGTCCACGAGGTGCTGGAAGTGCGAGATCATCAAGATCGCGTTGCGCGCGGTGATCCCGAACACCGTGACGAAGCCGACCAGCGAACCGAGCGAGAGTCCTCGCGTCGAGTTCCCCAACCAGGAACTCAGCAGCACGGCGAGAACGCCGCCTGCCATCGCGAGCGGTACGTTGGCCAGAAAGAAGGCGAGCACACGCGGAGAGCGCGACAGGGTGCCGAGCAGCAGCACGATGCCAACGGCGCCGAGGGCCCCCCGCAGCAGGATCTCGCGCTGCGCTGCGGCGCGTTCCTCCGCCGTGCCCGCGAAGACCGCGTAGACACCCGCCGGCAGCTCGACGCGCGCCGCGATCACCTTGCGCGCTTCGGCGACGAACGACGAAACGTCGCGTCCCGCGACGTTGCAGGTGGCGGTCTGCCGGCGCCGGCCGGCTTCGTGCAAGATCGAATCGCGAGCGTCGGACAACTCGATCTCGGCGACTTCGCGCAGCGGCACGAAGCTGCCGCCCGCGTTGCGCACGAGCAGCGCGCCGATCGCCTCGGGATCACGACGACTTTCCGCATCGAGCACGACGACCACGTCCACGGTCTGGGCGCCGACGTGCCTCTGGGCCGCGAGGGTGCCCTGGTAGGCCGTCTCGATCTGGTCGAGCAGCTCGGCGGGCCGGAAGCCCAGCCGTGCGAGCGCGTCTACACGCGGGCGGATCGTCACTCGCGGCGCCGACGCTGCCGCTTGCAGCAGCACGTCGGTCGCGCCGCGCACGCTGCCGAGTGCTTCCGCGACCGCGGCGGCCTTCGCGTCGAGCAGCGTCAGGTCGTCGCCGAACAGGTTCACCACGACGTCGGCCGTTTCCCCGCTGATCGTCTCGCTGATGCGGTCACCGAGGAAGGTGAGAACGGCAGACTGCAAGCCGGGAAACGAGGCGAGCAGGGTTCGCACCTGCTCGACGCTGCGCTCCTCGTCGTCGCCGCTCTGTTTGGCGAGCTCCACGTGCATTTCACTGCGATGCGTTCCCCAGGTGTCTTCGCCCTGCTCGGCGCGCCCGACCTGTTGCGCGACGGTCGCAATTCCCGGCAGCGCCAGCAGCGCTTCCGAGATCTGGCGCCCCACGCGCAGCGACTCGTCGAGCCCGGTGCCGGGAATCCCCGAGAGCTGCAGGACCAGATGCCCCTCACGGAACTCCGGCAGGAACTCGCCCCCGAGAAAGGGCAGCGTCACGAGCCCCAGCGTCAGGAGCGCGACGGCGCCCAGATAGAGCCGCCACGGTCGCTCGACGGCCCGCCCGAGAAGCGCGGCATAGCGTGCGCGGATCCGCGTCTGGATGCGGGGCTCGTGGGGGTGAACGAGTTCGCCCCCCAGCATCGCGAGGCAGAGCGCCGGCGTGAGGGTCAGCGCCACCGCGAGCGACATTCCAATCGCCAGCAGATAGCTCTGCGCCAGGGGCCCGAAGAAGCGTCCCGAGATCCCGCCCATGGTGAGCAGCGGAAGGAAGACGAGCGCCACGCTGGCCGTCGCGTACACGACGGCCGCGCGGACCTCGAGCGAGGCGTTCACCACGACCACGAAGGCGGAGCGAGGCCGGCCCGCGGCCTCGTTCTCGCGCAGCCGCCGCACGATGTTCTCGACGTCCACGATCGCGTCGTCCACCACTTCGCCGATCGCGATCGCGAGGCCCCCGAGCGTCATCGTGTTGAGCGTGATACCGAGGGCGCGCAGTGCGATGACGGCACCCAGCAGCGAGAGCGGAATCGCCGTCAGTGAGATGAAGGCCGTGCGCGCGTCGCGCAGGAACAGCACGAGCACCGCGATCACCAGCGCGCTGCCGATCCCGAGCGCCGTCCCCACATTGGCGAGCGAGGCCTCGATGAAACTCGCGGGCCGGTGCAGGCGCGGGTACACGTGGACTCCCTCGCGGTCGAAGAGCGGCGCCAGCTCGGCGAGCGCCGCCTCGATGTTGCGCGTCACGTCCATCGTGTTCGCGCCCCACTGGCTCGACAGCGTGAGCAACACACCGGGTCGCCCCTGCACGAGTGCGTCGCCGAAGCGCGGCGCCGCTGCATCGAGGACGTCCGCCACGTCGGCGATGTGCAGCGGCGTGCCGTCCCGAACAGCGATGACGGTGTCGCCGAGCGCGGACAGCGACGCCGGCTCTCCGATCGTGGCGAGCGGAATCCTCTGGTTGATGGTGTCGATGAAGCCGGCGGGGCGAGTGACGCTGGCGTCGCGTGCGGCGGCGAGCACGTCCGCGATCCCGATCTGGTGCGCGAGCAGCGCGGCGGGGTGCAACAGGATCTGCGTCTGCCTCACCTCACCGCCGAAGAGGTTCACCCGGGCGACACCCGGGATTGCGAGCAGTCGCGTGCGCAGCGTCCATTCTGCGAGCGTGCGCAATTCGAGCGGCGAGAGGCGGTCGGAAACCAGCCCGATCTTCAGCACGTCCATGGTCGCCGAGGTGAGCGCCGAAAGACGCGGCGCTTTGGCGCCTTGCGGCAGTCGCGCGCCTACGTCGCCCAGGCTTTCGCTCAACAACTGGCGATCGATCAGGATGTCCGTCTGCTCGCCGAACACGACGGTGACCACCGAGAGCCCCGCGATCGATTCGGAGCGCATCAACGCCATCCCGGGCAACCCCGCGATCGCCGCCTCGACCGGCTGGGTCACCAGCGCTTCGACCTGATCGGCGGCGAAACCCGGCGACTCGGTCTGCACGACGACCTGGGGTGGCACGAAGTCCGGGAAGACGTCGAGTTGCGCCTGTCGTGCGGAGAAGATTCCGAACACGACGACGACGCTCGCGAGTGCGAACACGAGAGTGCGGCGGCGCAGGGCGAATACGACGACGGTGCGCAGCATCGCGTCAGTCGAGCTCGGCGGGCGCGCTCTGCGCGAACTCGGCGCCGAGCAACTCCTGTGCACCGCGCACGACCACGCGATCGCCGGGCGCGAGAGCGCCGGTTGCCAACCAACCGTCGTCGCGCGGCCGCAGCAACGAAACCGCGCGCCGCTCGAAAGACCCGGCAGGCGCCTCGACGTAGACGAAGCTGCCGCCGTCGCGACGGACGACGGCTGCGCGCGGCACCACGACACCCTCGAAAGCGCGATCCGCGAAGTGGAGCGTCGCCGTGAGCGCGGTTCCAGCCGGCGGTGGATCCGGTTCGATCAGCAGCAACCAACCGACCCCCTGCACGACGGGGTCGACGCTCGGCGCCGTCCCGAGGAGCTGCGCGCCGAGTGCGCGCTCGGGCCGCATCGCGACCGCGACGCGCAGGCCGGTCGGGGCGCCGAGCGCGTCCGCGGCGGCCGGAACGTCGACCCGCGCCAACGCTGCGCGGCGCGGCGCGAGCCGCGCGAGCAACGCGCCGAGATCGGCGCGTTCGGCGAGATCGTCCCCCCAGGCAGCCGCGAAGCGTGACTGCGCGGCCTCGACGTCGAGACGCGCGCGTCGATTGTCGTCCTCGGCGATCTCCAGGTCGCGTGCCGAAGCATTTTCCTGCCCGCGACTCAGCACCCGCACGCGGGCGAGTTCACGGCCCGTGCGCTCGGCGACACTGTGCGCCGTCGCTCGGGCGAGCGCGGCATCGAATAGCGACGTCGGATCGAGCACGCGTCCGGCTGCCGTGACGTCGCCGGTGTCGCGACCGGCGACGAGCGACGCGCTGGCGAGAGCGAGTCGTTCGCGCTGGGCTGCGTCGAGGACGACGGAAGGCTCTCCCGCCCGCGCGGCTGCGACGAGCAGGAGCGCTGCCAGCAACGGCCAGATGATGCGATTCACCGCGTTCCTCCGGCGCTCTGCGAGCGCGGTGACTCCGCTTGCGCGACATCCCTTGCGAGCGGCCCCTGGACCGCTGCCTCGAGCTGCGCGCGGGCGTGTTCCAACGCCAGGCGCGCGTCGAGGAGCGTGCTCTCGCGGCTCTGCGTTTCGAGTTCCGCTGTGACTTCGGCGAGCCGATCGGCCGCGCCGTCGGCGCGGGCGGCGCTCGCGCGCTGGGTGGCACGCCGCTGCTCCGCGACCCGCGCCTCGCAGCGGGCCACCTGGTCGCGCGCAGCACGGACCTGGGCGAACCCCTGGTCGAGTTCTGCGATCACCTGCGCCTGCAGTGCCACGAAGCGCGCGCCGGCTTCGCTGCGCGCCGCCACGGCCTCCGCGATCGGTCCCCCGTTCTGGTTCATCACCGGCAGCTCGAGCGACACGCTGAGACCCCACTTGCTCTGGCCCTGATCGAATTGGTAGCCGCTGCCGAGGTGAAGGTCGGGCCACTGCTTCGCCAGCTCGAGTCGCAAGGCCGCCTCGCTCGCGGCGTAGGCGTCGATTGCAGCGAGTACGTCGGCGCGTTGGAGCAGGGCCTGGCGACGCGCGTCGGTTTCCGCGAGTGAATCGAGCGGGTCGCCCGGCAACCCGAGCGGATGGGCGAGTTCGATCGCGTCGAGCGCGCGGGCCGGGACGCCGATCCCTGCAGCGAGCTGCGCACGGGCTCCCGCGCGGTTGCGTTCGGCATCGGCGAGGTCTGCTTCGGTCCCCAGCAGCGAGAGACGTTCCAGCATCGCGTCCGCCTGCGACGCAGCACCGGCTTGCACGCGATGCTCGATGCGATCGACGAGTCGTTGCTGGGTGCCGTTGCGATCCCGTAGCAGCGATACGCGCTGCTCACTCGCTACGGCGTCGGCCAGGGCGGTTCGGAGTTCGCGGCGGATGCGCCACGCCTCGACGGTCACGGCGCGCTCGGCGGCCGACGCGAGCGCCTCGGCGCGTGCCGCGCGGTGCTCGCGTTTGTGCGCGGTCTCGATCGGCCAGTCGAGGTGCAGCGCCGCGATCCATGGCGAGATCGCCGTGCCGGGGTTGGCGCTCCATTCGGGCGCGATCGCCAGGGTGGGGTTCGGGCGCTGCGCTGCCGTTGCGACGGCTCCGCGCGCGCCTTCGAGCTGGGCGCGCGCGACGTCGAGGCTCGGTTGGAAGTACAGCGCGGTGAGCGTGAGCAGCACGAGATCGAAGCGCTCCGTTTGCCCGCTCTCGAAACGCGTCCCGGTCTCGGCCTCGAGGAAGCGCTGCAAGCCGGGATCCTCGAGCGAGCGCGCTTCGAGCGCCGTGGCGTTGCTCTCCGGGGAGAGCGGAGCGGGTGCGATGTGTTGGCAGGCGACGAGCAGCGTCGCGAGGAGCGAGCCCGCGCAGCGGGAGGCATTGCGCATCGACACCAATCGGCTCACCGGCCCAGCGTTGGCGAAGCGACGTGTCATCTCAAGAGAAGCCGCGAAACATGACGGTCTCTTCATCCGGAACGCGATGGCTCTCCAGCAGACGGGCTCGCATCCGCCGCGCCGGCCGCCGCGCTCGCCAGTTGCGGGACGCGCAGCTCGAAGCGCGCACCGCCGAGCGGGGACGCGCCGGCGCGCAGATCGCCGCCGTGGAGCCGCGCGATCATGCGCGCGATCGCGAGGCCGAGGCCCGCGCCCGGTGCGCTGCGCGACCCGTCCAGCTGGACGAAGCGATCGAAGATCCGCTCGCGATCCCGTTCCGAAACGCCCGCACCTGCATCGCTGACTGCGATACTCGCGGTGTCGCCGTCCGCCGCGACGTCGACGCGGATCTCGCCACCGGCGGGCGTGTGCGCGACGGCGTTGTCGAGCAGGTTCGCGATGGCTTGTTGCAGGAGTCCGGCGTCCACCCACGCGGTCGCAGCGCCGCCGTGCGGGTCGATCTCGAGTGTGACGCGGTTCTGCTCGCAGCTCGGACGGAAGAGTTCGACCAGATCCCGGCCCAGCGCGGCGAGATCGACACGCTCGCGCTGCAGTGGGAGTCGGCCGGCGTCGCCGCGGGAGAGCAGCAGCAGCCGTTCGATGAGGCGGCGCATCTCCTCCATCGACTCGCGAATCGCAACGATCTCCTCCCGCGCGACGTCGCCATCCAGCGCAGCGTCGGCGAGATTCAGCGCGCGATTCACCGGCGTGCGGAGTTCGTGGGCGACGTCGGCGCTGAAGGCCGAGATGCGCTGGAACGACTGTTCGAGACGTTCGAGTACGCGGTTGAGCGCGATCGCGTGGCGCTCCAGGTCGTCGGCGCAGCCACGCAGCGGCAGGCGCGCGTCGAGCGTTCGTTCGTCGATGCCTTCGATCGAACGGGTCGCTTCGCGCAGCGGGGAAAGCGCGCGTCGCGTCGCGAAACCCGTGATCGCGATCGCGCCAATCAGCCCGAGGGCGAGACTCACGGCGATCTGACCGAGATGTTCGCGGCTCTCCTTCACGAACGCGGTGAGCGGTACGGCAGCCTCGAGGCGCCGGCCGCCCGACACGCCGACCCCTCGCACCAGATGATCTTCGGGCGAAGCGAAGCTGAGAAGCAGGGAGGAGGTGCGGTGCGGGAAGAGTCGTCCCGTCGCCGGCCAGGGGCCGGCTACGATTTGCGTACCGCCGGTGGCGTCGACGATTCGCAATGCTCTTCCTTCGCGCAGCGGCTGCGGCGACGGTTCGCCGTCGCCCGCACGCTCGAACTCCGCGGCGATGCGGCGGAGATCGTTCCCGAGTTCCTCATCGATCACCTCGACGGCTTCATGTGTTGCGACGAAGAAGAAAACAGTCACGGTGGCGACCAGCAACAGGGCGATCGCGGCGCCGACGGTGAGGCCCATCTGCACGTCCACGCGTCGGAAGAACGTCCTGGCGTCACGCATCGATCGAGTACCCCGCGCCGCGTACGGTGCGGATGCAATCGGCCGCTCCCGCCCCCTCCAGCTTTCGCCGCAGGCGGTTGACGTGGACCTCGACCACGTTCGTGCCGGGGTCGAAGCGGTAGCCCCAGACCTGTTCCAGCAGTTCCTTGCGGGTGAGCACTTCGCCCGCGCGCGCGAGCAGACAATGCAACAGCTCCAGTTCCTTGGGCGTCAGATTGAGGGCGGTGTCGCCGTGGCGCGCGCTGCGGTGGAGCAGGTCGACTTCGAGTGCGCCGACGCGCGCGACCTCGACGCGCGTCGGTGGACGCCGCAGCAGTGCGCGCAGCCGCGCGGCGAGTTCGACCAGCGCGAAGGGCTTCACGAGGTAGTCGTCGCCGCCGCGGTCGAGACCCTCGACGCGATCGTCGACGCCGTCGCGCGCCGTCAGGATCAGGATCGGGATGCCGCCGCTCTTCGCGCGCAGCGCGTCCAGCACCTGGTAGCCGCTGCCGCCGGGCACCATGACGTCGAGGATCGCGGCGTCGAAGGCGATGCGTTCGATCGCGGCGAGCGCAGTGGAAACGTCCGCCGCGCGCTCGACCTCGTAGCCGCGGTGCGCGAGCCCCGAAGCGACGGCCCCGGCCGTCACCGCGTCGTCCTCCAGGAGCAGCAGCCGCACCATGGCGGCCAAATTACTTCTCGAACGCGGCGGTTGCATGCGTGCGGATCTCGTTGCGCCTCGTGCCTGCGGATCCAACGTGACCGAGCCAAGCGACGAGGTCATCGGGTGAGCGATGAAGTTCCGTTCATGGCTGGTGGGAGCAGGTTCGTCGCGCCTACCCTGCGGGTGTGACGAACCCGACGCATGTGTTCCGCCCGGCGGTGCAGTCCATCGGAGCATCGCGCTGGCTGACGGCGTGGGTGGTCGTGGCGGTGGCGCTGTTGGTCGTGTCGCTCGGAGGCGCGCGCGACTTCTCGCACATCGACGAGCATCGCTACGCCGAGGTGAGTCGCGTCATGGCGGCGCCCGGTGGCGACTGGCTGGTGCCGCACCTCAACGGCGCCGTCTATCACGACAAGCCTCCGCTCTTCTTCTGGATCGCCGCGTCGGCGCAGCGGCTCGGAATCGCGCTTCCCGCCGCGGCGATCCTGCCCTCGCAGCTCGGCGCGGCGGCTGCGCTGCTCGCCGTCTTCGGGATCGCGCGGCGCCTCGCCGGGCTGGAGGCAGCGCTGGCGAGTCTCGTGCTCCTCGCGAGTGGCGTGCGCTTTGCGAGCTTCGCCGGTCGGGCCAATCTCGATGCGCTGCTCACTGGCTTCGTCGCCGTCTCGCTCTACGCGTACATCCGCGGGGACGAAGCGAACGAGCGGACGGCTTCGCGCGGCTGGTACGCAATCGCCTGTCTCGCCGCAGGGCTCGGCGTGCTCGTGAAGGGACCCCTCGCGATCGCGATTCCGGCGCTGGCGATCGCGGCTTCGCGCCTGCTCGAGGGGCGCGCGCGGAGTTTCGTCTCGGTCTGGGTGCCGGCGGCCTTCGCGCTCGCGCTGCTGCCCGTCGCACTGTGGCTCCCGGCAGCGGGCGCACATGCGGGCAGCGACTACGTCGCGAGAATCGTGATGCGCCACGCGGTCGAGCACTCGCTCGGCCTCGTGGCACACGGCGGGGCACCGCTCGACTACCTGCGCATCTTCCCGGTGGCGTTCCTGCCCGGCGCGGTGCTGCTGCCCGCTGCCTTCGCGACGTTGTCCTGGCGGCGGCCGCTCGCTCGAGCCGATGCCTTTCCGCTCGCGTGGTTCTGCGGCGGGATCCTGCTGCTCTCGTTGTTCCCGGTGAAGCGCCACCACTACCTGATGCCGATCTATCCCGGCGCCGCGCTGTTCGCGGCGCGCCTCGCGACGCGCGACGTCGGGCGACGGCTGGGCGAGCGCCGCATCGCGCGCGTCCTGCTCGCGGCCGGCCGCTTCGCAATCGCGGCGCTCGGGGCCGCGCTCGGCGTCGCGCTGCTGCTGGCGGCGCTGCTGTCGTGGTTCGGTGTGGATCCGAGCGCAGTGATCCAGGCGCCTTCGCGCGCGGCGAAGGGGGCGGCGACCTGGCAGCTCGTCGTCGCTGCGTCGTCGCAGACGATCGCGCTCGGCGTCGCACTCGGGATCGCGTCGCTCGCGGGCATGCTGCTCGCTGTCGCGCCCGGGTCGCGTTCCCGGCGCGCAGCGGGACTCGCCGTGATTGCGCTGGCGGCGACGCTGGTACAGGCGCGGGTGATCGAACCGATCCTGGAGCCGGGTCGCGAGAAACGCGCCTTCCTCGAGTCGGTGGCGGCGCGCATCGCAGACGGCGCAGTCGCCGATTACGGCGGCATGCACTTCGCGGCCAACTGGGTGCTGCGGCGCGACGTCGTGCCCCTGCTCGGCGACGGGAACTCTGCCGAGCGCTTCCTCGCGGAAAGCGCGACGCGCCCCGCCTTCCTGCTCGCCGATCGCGCGAACCTCGATCGGAAGGGAATCCCGGCGGGCGTACACCCGATCGTCGAATGGCCGCGCGCGCTGGCGCCGGATCTGGTGCTGCTCGGGTCGCAGGAACGATGAAGGGCGAGCCGAAATTAGACGGTGACACCGTTCTGGATCCGCACCAGTTCGCGGTACAGGCCCGGTTTCTCCATCAGCTCGTCGTGAGTCCCGAGCTGCGAGACGACGCCGTCTTCGAGCACGACGATCTTGTCGGCGTGGCGGATCGTCGAGAGGCGGTGCGCGATCACGATGACGGTGCGGTCCTGCAGCAGCGCGTCGATGGCGCGCTGCACGAGCTGTTCGCTCTTCGCGTCGAGGGAGCTGGTGGCCTCGTCGAAGATCAGCAGCGACGGGTTCTTCAGCAGCGCGCGCGCGATCGTGATGCGCTGGCGCTGGCCGCCCGAGAGTTTGGTGCCGGCGTCGCCGACGGGCGTGTCGTAGCCCTCGGGCAGCGAGACGGCGAACTCGTCCACGTAGGCGGCGCGCGCTGCGGCGAGGATCTCCGCCTCGGAAGCGTCCGGGCGCCCGTAGCGGATGTTGTCGCGGATCGTGCCGCCAAATAGAAACGGCTCCTGCGACACCACCGCAACCTGCTCGAGCAGCGCGTCGCGCGAGATGCGGCGCAGGTCGACACCGTCGATCTCGATCGAGCCGGATTGCGGCTCGTAGAAGCGCAGCAGCAGATCGGCGAGCGTCGTCTTGCCGCTGCCGGTGCGGCCGACGAGGGCCACCACTTCACCGGCACGCACGTCGAGCGAGACGTCGCGCAGCACCGGCTCGCGGCCGTACGAGAAGGAGACCTTGGCGATGCGGATGCCCCGGTGGATCCCGTCGATGCGCACGGCGTCGGGTCGGTCGGCGGTTTCGGAGGGCGTGTCGAGCAGCTCGAAATAGCGCTCGGCCGAGGGCAGCGCGTCCTGGAGCTGCGTCCAGCTCTTGGTGAGTTCCTTCGAGGTGCGCTGCGTGGTCAACATCACCGTGATGAAGGCGGCGAGCGAGCCGGGCGAAAGTCCCCAGCTCCCATCGAGCGCGAGCAGCGTGCCGATCGCGAGAACCACGAGTCCGGCGATGTTGCTGAGTCCCTCGACGGCGCTGCGCGAAGAGACGCGACTCGACACCACCCTCATGCTGCGGCGAAACAGGCGCATGTTGTTGCGCGCAAAGGCCGTCTCTTCGTGGGGTTCGGCGCGGAACGCTTTGATCACCTTGATGCCCGAGAGGATGCCGACCAGGCGTTGCGTCACTTCGCCGACGGTTTCCTGGCGGCGTCGCGCGCGGGTGCGGATGCTGCGGCCGAAGGCCGCCACCACGGCGGCCAGGACCGGCGCGATCACGAGCGTCACGCACGCGAGCTGCCAGGAGATCACGAGCAACGTGCCGACGCCGACCACGATCGAGATCACGCCCTCGACGATGTCGCCCGCCAGCGTGCGCAGCAGGGAGTGGGCGATCATGCTGTCGTTCAGCGTGCGCGTCAGCGCATCGCCGCGCTGCATGTTCTGGTGGTGCGCGAGAGGCAGGCCGAGCAGCTTGGTCGCCATCTGCTGCTGGATGTCGATCAGCACGCGGCCCATTGCGTATTCGGAGAGATAGTCCTGGCCGAAGTGGGCGAACGGAAGGATCAGCACGACCAGGAGCCCGGCCAGCAGCAAGCCCCAGAAGCGGTCGGCCGGCGTGAGGTCGTCGCCGACGACCGGCGGTGGCGCGGGTTCGCTCGCAGGCGCGCCGGGCAGTCCCGGCAATTTGGGCATCGACAGGCTCGCGTCGCTCGGACTCAGGACCTCGGGCAGCGCGTGGGTCGCGACGCGCGCGAGGCCGGGCCACGCGAGGCTCGGTCGCTCGCCGCCGGTGCGCGCGGCGGCGGCGGGGAGCACGTCGTCGAGCAGTGGCTTCAGCAAATACGTGCGCGCCATCCGCGCGCCCGAGTAGACGGTCGTGCAGAACAGACCGAGCAGCAGGATCCCGACATAGGGCCGCACATAGGCGACCAGCCGGAGCAGGGGAGATCGGTTCATCCGAGCTGAGGGGACCGAACTGGCCGGGCGGCGTCAACCCGCGCGTCCGAGACGGGTGCCGGGGGGAATCGAGGAAGCGCGGATCGACGAGGGGTGTCCCTCGAGTCCACGCCCAGGTCAGTGCGAGGACCGTCCCCTTTCTCCTCAAGTCAGGTCGGAGAGGATGGCGTCGCCGGCGCGCCAGCCGAGCAGGCAGTCGCCCTCGACGCCGAGCACGCCGACTTCTTCGCGGGGCAGCCGGTAGACCGGTGGTTTCGAGAGCAGGCGCAGTTCGACCTCGCTCGGCCAGCCGGCGCCGGGCGCCGGGTCTTCGAGCGCGAGGTCGTCGTCCCAGCGGGGTCGCGCCACGGGCGCGGCGCGGCGCGCGCGCTCGCGTGCGAAGGGCATCAGCTCGAGCAGCGACTCGGTGACCTCGGCCTCGGCCTGCGCCGCTTCGGTTTCGCCCGGCGGGATCACGTAGCTCGCGATGACCTGCACGTCGCGCCCGGCCTTCTCTGGGAACAGCCCGATGCGCACCAGGTTCGCGGCTTCGAGCGGTGCGCGAGCGTCGCGTACGCGGATCACCCGGCGCGCCATGCCCTCCGGAACCGCGTCGCGTGCGACCTTCAGCGCGGTCCAGCCACGGTGTCGCAGCACGGGCGGCGCCGGCAGGAAGTCGGGTGCGCAGCCCGAAGCCTCGAGCCACGTCGCGAGCGGTCCGAGCGGCGCGTTCAGGACCAGCGCGCGGCCGAACCACACTTCGTCGCTCATCGCCGGCGCGACGCCGGCCAGCTCACCCACCGACACCAACTCGAAGCGGCCGGGCAGCAGCCGGATCTCGCCGTGCAGCGCATGGAAGCGACGGCGCAGCAGCCCGATCAGGGTTTCCTCGGCCGACTCGAAGCCGGCGCCGCCTTCGAGCGCGCCGCCGAGCAGGCGTGCGCGCGCTTCGGGCGGCGCGAACGGCGTCGCGACGTTCACCAGCGCGCGTATCTGCGCTTCGAGCCACGGCACCAGCGAGTCCGGCGGTTGGCTCACCTCACCGGGCAGACCGCGCGCGTGGCGCGGCGGGCGCGGCGACGCGGCGCGACCGAGTCCGGCCGCGCTGCGCGACGCGCGCACGACCGGCGAGTCGAGCAGCGCCTCGCGTTCTCCGGCCCCGGCTTCGGTGAGACCACGCACGAGAGCGCGCGCGACTTCGGGCTTGGCGAGTCCCCACGCGACCAGCTCTTCCGCCGTGCGTGCGGGTGACGCGACGTCGACGCGCGCGTCGGGCATCACCACCTGATACGCGAGCGACTCCGAAGCGAGACGGCGGCGGTCGATCAGCGGCAGTGCGAGCGCGCGCAGACAGGCGTCGAGCACGCCACCCGCGCCGCTCCCGGCGAGGAAGAACGGTTCGCGTACGGTCGCGGGTTGGCGCGCGGCGGCCTCTTCTTCGACGACGAGCACGCGCAGCCGTCCCATCGCGAGTCGCACCGCCGCGATCAATCCCGGCAGCGAGGAGCCGAGCACCACCACGTCCCAACGGCGCGCGCGCGTCCGCGAGCGCGAGCCGGAGAGCGCGACGTTGCGCATGCCGCTAGGAGGCCGACCCGGGGGTCGGCCGACGCGCAGTGAGCCGCAGGCGAGCGAAGTTCATGAACTGGGCGAGCGCCGCACGCGGACGTAGCGGACCGCGGCGTCGTCCGGCTGGCGGCGCTCGATCGCGCCGATGCGGTAGGCGCGCTCGCCGAGGCCGTGGAGGCGTTCGATCACGTCGTCGGTCTGGTTGGGCTCGACGACCAGGATCATCCCGATGCCGCAGTTGAAGACGCGCAACATCTCGGTGTCTGCGATTTCGCCATGGTCCTGGAGCCAGCCGAAGATGGGCGGGCGCGGCCAGGCGCCGAGGTCGATGCGGGCGCACACGGTCTGCGGCAGCACGCGCGGCACGTTGCCGTCGAAGCCGCCGCCCGTGACGTGCACGATGCCCTTGATCGAGAAGTCGCGGATCAGGTTCAGGACGGGCTTCACGTAGATCTTGGTCGGGGCGAGCAACACGCTCGCGAGCGAACCGTTCAGCTCGTCCACTTGCGCCCACAGGTCCACGGCGCCCGCGCGCAGGCCCTGCTCCAGCACGCGTCGCACCAGCGAGAAGCCGTTGCTGTGGACGCCGTTGCTGCCGATCCCGATCAGCACGTCGCCTTCGCTGATCGTGGAGCCGTCGATGACCTTCTCGCGCTCGACCACGCCGACGCCGAAGCCGACCAGCTCGATGTCGCCTTCCGCGTACATGCCGGGCATCGTGGCCGTCTCGCCGCCGAGCAGCGCGCAGCCCGCGCGCCGACAGCCCTCGGCGATGCCGCGCAGCGCGTCGGCGGCGATCTTGGTGTCGAGGCGGGCCATCGCCAGGTAGTCGAGGAACACGAGCGGCTCGGCGCCCTGCACGACGAGGTCGTTCACGACCATCGCGACGCAGTCGATGCCCACGGTGTCGTAGCGCCCGAGCTGCGCAGCCAGTTTCAACTTGGTGCCGACGCCGTCGTTGCTCGCCACGAGGATTGGATCACGGTAGCGGTCGGGCGTCTTGAAGAGACCCGCGAAGCCGCCGACGCCGGAGAGCACCTCGGGCCGGAACGTGGTCCGCGCGATGCGCGCGATCTCCTGGACGAAGCCCTCGTCGTGGTCGAGATCGACGCCGGCCTGCGCGTAGGAAGGCGCGCTCTGGCCGTCCGCCGGATTGCTCGCCGCCGGATTGGTCGTCGATTCGGGCCTTCCGGGATCGTCGGGGGTCGACACGCGGAACAGGTAGGGAAGTGGGGGGTGAGGAGTCAAGCGAGGGCCCGGCTGCGCTAAGGTCGGCGCGTGCGGATCGCAGTGGTGATCCCGGCGCTCGACGAGGCGGAGACGGTCGAGGCGGCCATTGCGAGCGCGCGATCCGCCGACGAGATCGTCGTCGTCGACGGAGGCAGCCTCGATCGGACCGCCGATTGCGCCCGGGCTGTCGGTGCCCACGTGATCTCGTCGCCCCGCGGTCGAGCCCGACAGCTCGACGCGGGCTGGCGCGCGACCGGAGCCGAGGTGGTTCTCTTCCTGCACGCAGACACGCGTCTTTCGCTCGGCTGGGCCGATGCGGTGCGAACGGCGCTCGCGGCGCCAGATGTCGCGGGCGGCGCGTTCCGGCTGCGCTTCGACGAGGGTTCGCTCGCGATGCGCGTCGTCGAATGGGGCGCGCAGCGCCGCGCTGCATGGGCCGGGCTGCCGTACGGCGACCAGGCGCTCTTCGTGCGGCGCAGCGTTCTCGAAGCGATCGGCGGGATCGCGCAGGTACCGATCGCCGAAGATCTCGATCTCGCGCGCGACCTGCGCCGCCACGGGCGTCTCGTGTTGCTCCCGCTCGCCATCTCGACGTCGGCGCGCCGCTATCGGAAGAACGGAGCGCTGCGCACCTGGGCGCGCAACGCGGTCGCGCTCGCGGCCTGGCGACTCGGCATCGACCGCGATCGCATCGCGCGCTGGTACCGGCGTTGAGTGCGGCGCCGGCGTTGGCCGGGGATGCGGGCTCCGGCGCGCAGCAGCGCGCCTGGGCGCGACTGATGGGCTACGTGCGCCGCAACCGCGCGCGCTATCTGCTCGGCGGCGCCGTGACACTCGGGTACGCCGCCGGCTTCACGGCCGTGCCGATGCTGGTCGGCTGGGCGATGGCGGGCGTCGAGCAGGGACTCGGCCATCGCGAGGTGGTGCGGCGCTGCGGCTGGCTCGCGGTGGCCACGTTGGGTCGCGGCGCGCTCCGCTACGTCTCGCGCACGCAGCTCTTCAATATCGCCCGCGAGATCGAGTGCGAGATCCGCAACGACCTGTTCGCGCACCTGCAACGCCTGCCGCAGTCGTTCTTCCAGCGCTGGCGCACCGGCGACCTGATGAGCCGCTGCGTGAACGACCTAGGCTCGGTGCGGCTGATGCTCGGCCCGGGTGCGCTCTCGCTGTTGCAGACGCCGGTGCTCTTCCTGTTCGTGATCAGCGCGATGTTCTCGCTGAATCCGGCGCTCGCCGCGCTGGTGCTTTTGCCGTACCCGCTCTTCCTGTTCGTCGCGCGCGGCTTCGGCCGCACCATGCACCGCTCGAATCTCGACGTGCAGGAAGGCCTCGCCGCGCTCTCGAACCAACTCCAGGAGTCGATCGCCGGCGTCGCGGTGGTGAAGACCTACGCGATGGAACCGGCGATGGCGGATCGCTTCGACGCCGCGAACGAGACGCTCTACCGCGCGCAGCTCCAGCTCGTGCGCGTGAACGCCTCGATGCCCGCGATCACGATGATGCTGCCGGCCTTCGCGATGTGGATCGTGCTGTGGGTGGGCGGCACCTTCATCGAGCAGGGCCGCATGCAGCTCTCGCAGTTCTTCTCGTTCGCGATGTTCATCTACGAGCTGACCTTCCCGACCTTCATCATGGGCTGGGTGTTCGCGCTGCTGCAGCGCGGCCGCGCGGCGATGCAGCGCATCGACGAAGTGCTCGCGACCGCGCCGTCGATCGCCGACCGCAGCGGCGCCGCCCGGGTCGAGCAGCTGCGCGGCGAGATCGAGTTCCGCAACCTCTCGTTCCGCTACGACGCGGGCCGCGAAGAGGCGCTGCGCGACGTGTCGCTCCATGTGCCCGCCGGCTCGGTGCTCGGGGTCGTCGGTCCGATCGGTTCGGGCAAGAGCACGCTCGCCTCGCTGATCCCGCGGCTCTTCGAAGTGCCGGACGGCCAACTCTTCCTCGATGGCGTGGACGTCAACCGCATCCCGCTGCGCACGCTGCGCTCGCACATTGCGATGGTCCCGCAGGACGCCTTCCTGTTCTCGATGTCGCTCGCCGAGAACGTCGCGTACGGGCTTCCCGAGGCGGAGCCCGCCCGCGTGCGCGAGGCCGCCGAACGCGCGCAGCTCGCCAAGGACGTGGCCGAGTTGCCCAACGGCTACGACACGCTGGTCGGTGAGCGCGGCGTGATGCTCTCGGGCGGACAGCGCCAGCGCACCGCGCTCGCCCGCGCGCTCGCGCTGCGGCCCAGCATCCTGATCCTCGACGACACGCTCTCGAGCGTCGACAGCGAGACCGAGGCCGCGATCCGCCGCAACCTGCGCGAGGTGTTCGAGGGCCGCACCGTGATCGTGATCTCGCACCGCGTGGCGAGCGTGCGCGACGCCGACCAGCTGATCGTGCTCGACGAAGGACGCGTCGTCGAGCGCGGCAATCACGACGCGTTGATCGCCCACGGCGGTCTCTACGCGCGCCTCGCCCACGATCAGGAACTGGAAGAGGAACTGGAACGCGAGGGAGCCGCATGAGCCCCGCGTTCCAGGAAGAGGAAGCTCTCGGCAAGGCGTACGACTCGCAGCTGATGCGGCGCCTGTGGCGTTACGTGGCTCCCTATGGTTGGCAGGTGGCGGCCACGCTCGCGATGGTCGTGCCGATGTTCCTGCTGGAGCTGGCGCCGGCGTGGATCATCAAGACGGGACTCGATCGCGTCGTCGGTCCCGCGAAGACGGCAGCCGGCGCCGTGCCGCACGAACCAGGCCACCTCGATTTCCTCTTCGAGCCGCTCTTCGGCATGCCGGCGCTCGCCTGGCTCGCGTCGCTGTATCTGCTGGCGATGCTGGCGAGCGCGGCTTTCCAGTTCGCGAACGCGTTGCTGATGTCGCTGACCGGGCAGGCGGCCATGCGCGACCTGCGCCGCGAGGTGTTCGCACACATCCAGAAGCTCCATCTCGGCTTCTTCGACCGCTATCCCATCGGCCGCCTCGTCACGCGCGCCACCAACGACGTCGAGAACATCGCGGAGATGTTCTCGTCGGGAATCGTCGCGCTGGTGACCGACGTCGCGAAGATGATCGGCTTCGCGGTGGTGCTGTTCCTGGTCGATCCGCACCTCGCGCTGGTGTCGTTCCTGGTGGTGCCGATCCTCGCGGCCTGCGCGGTCGGGTTCCGGCGCGGCATCCGCGACGCGTTCCGCAAGGTGCGCGTCCGCATCGCGCGCATCAATGCGACGCTGCAGGAGACCGTCACCGGCATGAAGGTGGTGCAGCTCTTCACGCGCGAGGCGCGCAACCAGCGCGAGTTCGAGGCGATGAACGCCGCGCACCGCGACGCCTGGATCGACTCGATCCGCTACGACGCCGCGCTCTTCGCGGCGGTCGAAGTGGCGGGTGGCGTCTCGGTTGCGGTGATCGTCGGTTACGGCGCGGGCTTCGCCACGGCCGGCACGCTCTACGTCTTCATCGACTGGATGCGCCGCTTCTTCATGCCGCTGCGCGACCTCTCGGCCAAGTACTCGGTGATGCAATCCGCAATGGCCAGCACCGAACGCATCTTCCAGCTCTTCGACACCGTTCCGGCGATCCAGGACATCGAAGCGCCCGTACGGGTCGCTCCGGCGCAGAGCAGCTCGAGCGAACCGTCCGCACCGATCGCTCCGAAGCAGGGTGGCCCGAGCGAAGCACCCGCAAGCGCCGACGCCGGAGGCGTCGGCGCGCGCAGCGAGCCGCAGGCGAGCGAAGCCCATCAGGCTCGCGCCAGCTTCAGCAACCCCGTCGTTCGGCCGGGCTCGATGCCCGGCCGAACGTCCGCCGCCCTCCGCGGCGAAGTCACCTTCGACCACGTCTGGTTCGCGTACCAGAACGAGGACTGGATCCTGCGCGACGTCTCATTCCGCGTCGCGCCCGGCGAGAAGGTCGCGCTGGTGGGGTCCACGGGCGCCGGCAAGACCTCCATCATCAAGGTGCTGATGCGCCTCTACGAGCTGAACCGCGGCGCGATCCGGCTCGACGGCGTCGACCTGCGCGAGTTGCCCCAGCGCGAACTGCGCCAGCGCATCGCGATGGTGCTCCAGGACGTGTTCCTGTTCAGCGGCACGGTGGCGTCGAACATCGGACTCGAGCGAAGCGGCGTGACGGTTGCCGAGATCGAACGCGCCGCCCGCGCGGTGGAGGCGCACCGCTTCATCGAGAGGCTGCCGAACGGCTACGACACCGTGTTGCGCGAGCGCGGCAGCGATCTCTCCGCCGGCCAGCGCCAGCTGCTCTCGTTCGCGCGCGCTCTCGCCCACGGCGGCGACGTGCTGGTGCTCGACGAAGCCACGAGCTCCGTCGATCCCGAAACCGAGGTCCTGGTACAGCAGGGCATCCACGCGCTGATGGCAGACCGCACCTCGATCGTGATCGCGCACCGGCTCTCGACGATCCAGGACGTGGACCGCATCCATGTGCTCCACCGCGGGCGGATCGTCGAGACCGGCAGCCACGACCAGCTGCTCGCCAAGCGCGGCGCCTACTGGCGGCTCTACCAGCTCCAGTTCGAGCGCAGCGAGGAGCCGGCGCGAGCCACCGCGTAGACCGCCGTTTGGCTTCATCGGTCCGTCATTCGCACTTGCCAAGCCCGCGCTCCGGGTGGTAACAAGAGGACGCCGAGCCCCCCTCGGCCTTCCGAAGAACCCCCGCTCCCGGACCCCTTACCCGACCTGGCCGGCTGGCCCTCCACCAGTATGTCCCGGGTCCCGAGGTGCGCTTGCGCATCAAGTCCCTGCAGATCTCGGGCTTCAAGTCCTTCGTCGACCGCTCCGTGCTGGCGTTCCGGCCCGGCATCACCGGCATCGTCGGACCGAACGGCTGTGGCAAGTCGAACGTCGTCGACGCGATGCGCTGGGCGATGGGCGAGCAGTCTCCGCGCCACCTGCGCGGCAAGTTGATGGACGACGTGATCTTCGCGGGCTCCGAGGCGCGCCCCGCGGTGGGGATGGCCGAGGTAGCGCTCACCTTCGACAACAGCGACGGACGCGCGCCCGCCGAGTTCGCCGGCTTCACCGAGATCCAGGTCTCGCGGCGCCTGTACCGGGACGGCACCTCGGAGTACCAGCTCAACAAGACGCCGTGCCGGCTGCGCGACGTGCTCGATTTCTTCCGCGACACCGGCATCGGCACGCGCGGCTACACGATCGTCGAGCAGGGCCAGATCGCGGGCATCGTGTCGGCCAAGCCCGAGGATCGCCGCGCGCTGCTCGAAGAAGCCGCCGGCATCGGCAAGTACAAGGCGCGCCGCCAGGAAGCGGAGCGCAAGCTCACCGCCACCGAGCAGAACCTGCTGCGCGTCACCGACGTGCTCGGCGAGCTGCGCCGCCAGATCGCGACGCTCGAGCGCCAGGCCAAGAAGGCCGCGCGCTTCAAGCGCCTGCAGGAACGCCTGCGGCTTCTCGAACTGTCGATTGCGGCCGAGACGCGCCGCGATCTCGACGGCGAGATCAGCGCCGCGCGCCGTCGCCTCGACGCACAGCGCGACGAGCTGGCCGCCGCCGAGTTGCGCCAGAGCGAGCGCGAAGCCGACCTCGAGCGCATGCGCCTGGAGCTCGCGGAGCGCGAGCGCGCCGTCGTCGCGGGCAGTGAGATACTCTTCTCGCTGCGCTCGGAGATCAAGCAGCTCGAGAGCCGCATCGAGTACGAAGACCGCGAGCGCGCGACGCTCGCCGAGACGCGTATGGCGCGCGAGGAAGAACTCGCGCGCTTGCGCGAGCAGGTCGCCGCTGCGCGCGCCGAAGAGCGCAGCGCCGAAACCGAGCTGGCCCAGGTCGAAGCCGTGGTCGGCGCGGAACGGCAGGCGGTGCTCGCGCTCGAAGCGCAGGTGGCCGCCTCGGCGAGTGCGCTGCGCCGGCTCGAAGCCGAGCGCGAGGCCGCGAACCCGCGTCTCGTCGATGCGCTCACGGGCATCGCGCGCGCCGAGGACCGCAGCGCCGCGGCCGAGCAGCGCCGCGCCGAGATCGCGCGCCGCCTGCGCAGCGCGGACGAAGCGATCGAGGTGCAGCAGGGCGAGGCCAGTCGCGCCGACGCCGAGCAGCGACGCCTCGAAGAAGGGCTGAACAACCTGCTCCGCGAGCGCGACCGCCTGATGGGTGCGCTGCGCGACGCCATCGACGGCCACGAGCGCGCCGTCGCGCGCGCGCGCGGTCTCACGGAACAGCTCCGCGGCGCGCGCGAGCACCACGAGAAGCGCGCCGCACGGCTCGCGTCGCTTCGCGAGGTGCTGTCGCGCGCCGAGGACGTGGGCGAGGGAACGCGACACCTGCTCGAGCAGTCCGAGTCGATGCGCAGCGCCCACGGCCTGCGCGCGCTGGTGCGCGACGTGCTCGAAGCCGACGCGGACGTCGAGCGCGCGGTCGAGGCGGTGCTGGCGGAGCGCGCCGAGGCGCTCGTGGCGACCGGTCTCGAGGGCGCCCTCGCAGCGGTCGATCGGCTGCGCAGCGCCGACGCAGGTCGCGCCGTGTTGGTGGTCGAGCGTCCCGACGAGCCGATGCGGACGGGCTTCGTTCCGCTGGGCGAGCCGCTGCTATCGCGCGTTCGTGTGCGCCCCGGTTTCGAGGGCGTCGCGCGCGCGCTGCTGGGCGACGTGAACCTGGTGACCAGTCTCGAAGAGGTCGCCAAGGTCTACGCCAGCGCGCGCGCACCGGCGACCTTCGTGACGCCGGCCGGCGACGTACTGGGCCCCGACGGCGTGCTGCGCGGCGGCAGCGGCGGCGCGCCGGGACTGCTCGCTCGCGCGCGCGAGGTGCGCGAGCTGGAGCAGGAGGTCGCGACGCTCGGCCAGCACCTCGGTCTGGTGGCGGCCGAGCACGCCGAGAGCGACGCGGCAGCCGCGCGCGTGGCCGACGAACTCGACAACCTGCGCAACCGCCACCACACGGCGGCGCTCGCCGTCGCGAATCACGAGAAGGATCTGGAGCGCGTGCGCGAACGCGTGAAGGCGACCTTCGAAGCGCACGAAGGGCGCGTTTCGGAGCGCTCGGAACTGGTCGCCGAAAGCGAGGCGCTCGAAGCCGAGATCGGAACGCTCGGGCAGCGCCTCGAGGATCTGCGCGCGGCGCGCGCGAGCTGCCAGCGCGAACTCGACGCGCTCTCGCTGCGCATCGGCGAGGCGTCGCGCGGGCTGGCCCGCAACGACGCGACGCTCACCGAGCGCCGCGTTGCCCACGCGGCGCGCGCCGAGAAGCGCGATCGCCTCGCCGAGGTTCGCACGCGCGCAGCGGCAGCGGCCGAAGAGTCGCAGCAGTGGATCGCGCGGCGCGAGCGCGAGATCGAGGAGATCGAGGCTCGGCGCAGCGCGCTCGCCGAGTCGAGCGCCGGCGCGCGCGAGCAGCTGGCGGCGAAGCTCTCCGACGAAGAACGCGCGCGCCAGGACGCCGACCGCGTCCGCGACGAATACGAGCGTACGGCCGCCGCGGTACGCGAGCGCGAGGACGAGGCGCGCCACCTCCGCACCGAGTGCTTCGCGCGCCGCGAGCGCCTCCAGGCCGGCGAGCTGGAGATCCGCGAGCGCGAACTGCGCGTGGTGCAGCTCGACGATCACGTGCGCGAGCGCTGGAAGGTCGAACTCGCCAGTTGGACGCCGCCCGCGCCGGGCGACGCGGTTTCGGTGTTGCCGCCCTTTGCCGACGACGCGGAAGAGGGCGCCGAGCCGGCCGACGGCGAGGACGCCGAGTCGATCGTGCTGCGCAGCTCCGACACGGACTGGCTCGATCGCTCGCGCGAAGACCGCGAGCGCCACGCCGACGAGCTGCGCCGCCGCGTCGAGAACTTCGGTGATGTGCACATGGGTGCGATCGAAGAGCACGAAGAGATCGGCGAGCGCGTGCGCTTCCTCGAAGAGCAGAGGACCGACCTCGAGAGCACCGTCGAGTCGCTGCGCGAGGCGATCACACGGATCAATCGCGCCAGCCGCAAGCGCTTCCGGGAAACCTTCGACGCCGTGAACGAGCGCTTCCAGCTCAACTTCCCGCGCCTCTTCAACGGCGGCAAGGCGAGCCTCTCGCTCACCGAAAGCGACGACGTGCTCGAAGCGGGTGTCGATATCCTGGCGCAGCCGCCGGGCAAGAGGCTCCAGAGCGTGACGCTGCTCTCGGGCGGTGAGAAGACGATGACCGCCTTGGCGCTGCTCGTCTCGCTGTTCCAGGTGCACCCGTCGCCGTTCTTCCTGCTCGACGAGGTGGACGCCGCGCTCGACGACGCCAACGTCAGTCGCTTCAACGAGATCGTGCGCGAGATGGCGAGCGACTCGCAGTTCCTCGTCATCACGCACAACAAGTCGACGATCGAGATCGCCGACGTCCTCTACGGCGTGACGATGGAAGACCGCGGCGTCTCGAAGATCGTCTCCGTCCAACTCCGCGACGCCTGACCCCCCGCTTAGCAACCAAGCCCCTTGACACGTGTTCGGCGAGGACGCGTCCGCGTCCTCGCGGGATCATGAGTTGCGTGTTCGGCGAGGACGCGTCCGCGTCCTCGCGGGATCATGAGTTGCGTGTTCGGCACGTCCGCGTTCTCGCGCTGTCATGAAATAGATCGGCGGGTATCTTCCGCCGGCCATGACAGCCCTCGCCAACTACCTGG
>Ga0102851_10000088_pt1 | contig 35962 bp, 32 predicted proteins | sample Mud3Dept3metaG_FD_79558 | JGI IMG/M metagenome (GOLD analysis project Ga0102851, IMG submission 79558) | Freshwater wetland microbial communities from Ohio, USA, analyzing the effect of biotic and abiotic controls - Mud 3 Core 4 Depth 3... | ecosystem: Environmental > Aquatic > Freshwater >... | reverse complement strand
TCGACAGCGCTGTCGAAAAGGTCCCGGTACTTCTCTTCGCTCTGCCGCAGCTCTTCCTCGGCCCGCTTGCGGGCGGTGACGTCGCGGAACACGCCGTGGGCCAGTCTCTTCCCTTCCTTGGTGGCCCGGAGGAAGGCGCGGTCGTTGAGCCAGATCCAGGCGCCGTCCCTGCGGAGGATACGGTACTCAAGGCCAAAAGCCGTTCCCTTCTTGAGCAAGTTGCCGTATGCGGCCCGAACCATGCCGCGGTCATCGGGGTGGATCCTGCCGAACCAAAATTCCTCGCCTGCGCTGTAAATCTCCTGCGGCGTGAAGCCGGAGACCTCTTCCACCCGGGGACTGACATAGACCCTCTGTCCGTCGCTGTCGGCCGTCCAGATGACATCGGGCAGGTTCTCGACGAGCATCCGGTACTGCTCCTCGCGCTCCTGGAGGACGCTGAAGGCAGTGAAGCTCTGAGCAAGCGCGGACTCCAGGCCCTTGATGCGCTCCTCCTGCCGCTCCCTCTCGTCCCGAAGCTCATCCGGTGTTTTGTTGATATCGCTCATAAGCACACATGCAGAAAGGAACGATTGAATTATATCAGGCCGGGAAATTGAGCGGAGTATTTCTGGGGCATGCATACTACCTGTTCGGGTAGGCAGGGTTCTCTCAAGGAATTGCGTATACATGCAACGAGAATATGTTCAGCTTATTCTTCTGTCCAGGCTCCGGTACTGGATCGCTTCGGAGATATGCTCCGTCGCGATCAGGCCGCTGCCCTCGATGGCAGGGGATCACCGCTGAAGCCTCACTTGCAGGGGTTCATGGCCGGGTTTGCAAAGTACCGGTTATCATTGCCGCTGAGGATATACCAAAAAGGGTACCCGATGCAACCGAAAACCATCGGGAAGCGCGTTCGGATGCACCGAATGGACATGGGACTATACCAGCGGGAGGTTGCAGAAAGTATCGGCGTTTCGGAGGCAAGGTATACGGATGGGAGCGGGGAGCGGAGCCGGACTTGGTGCACATCCCGAAGATTATCGCATTTGTCGGGTACGTGCCGTTCGAGTGCCCGGACGATATCCTTGGGCGGCGGCGCTATTTCAAGCTGGTCAACTGGATGTCATACAAGCGCCTGGGTGCGGCGTTCACCTGAAATGTCTGTTCCAACACCCGCCTGAGTACGGCCGAAAAGATGTCGGGTTTCGCCTGCACTTAACCCGACTTGCGAACTGATAAAAGTCAGGACGCCCATTTGAGTTTCAGCTTTTTATGATTCATCGCGCAATCGCGCAGATAGAGATTGATCAGGTTCTGATACGGCATGCCCATTGTGTCCGCGAGTTCCTTAAAATACTGCACCGATGCTTTATCAAGTCTGATCGTAACCGGTTGTTTCAATTGTTTTGTGTAGGGGTTCTTTTCTCCCTTCATCTTCTCAAAATCATAATGTGACCTCATCGCTTCACCTCCCATAAGCGGCTGCTTCCCGCTTATCCGCCTTTCTCGCTGAAATAATCCGAATGGACATATCGTCCGTCCGAAAGCAATGGCACACGACCAGCGCCCTCAGTTTTAAGCTCAAGCCCAGCATCTGGAGGTGGTTCAGGAATAGCCTGTCAGATATTGGAACTGACATTGCCTGCTCCTGCGCGACGATCTTCTTCAACGCTGCTGTAATAAACTTCAACTTATCTTTCGATCAAGGCTCCTGTACTGAATCGCTTCCGAGATATGATGTGAAGCAATCTGATCGTCTCCCTCGATGTCGGCGATCGTGCGCGCCACCTTCAGGATGCGGTTGTAGGCCCGGGCGGAGAGCCCGAGCCGGTTCATGGCCATCTCCATGAGCCGCTGGGAATCGGCGTCTATTCTGCAATACTTGCGGATATGGCGGGGCCTCATGTGGGCGTTGGCGTAGATGCTGTCGCTCTTGAACCGGTCCTGCTGGACCCTGCGGGCGCGGGTCACGCGTTCGCGGATGGACGAGGACGGCTCCGCCGGCGTGTCATCGGCGATCTCGCGGAACTTGATGGCCGGCACCTCGATGTGGATGTCGATGCGGTCCATGAGCGGGCCCGAGACGCGGGAGCGGTAGGTCTGGATCTGGTGGGGCGTGCAGAGGCACTGGTGCAGGGGATCGCCGCTGAAGCCGCACTTGCAGGGGTTCATGGCCGCCACCAGCATGAGCGAGGCCGGATAGGTAAGCGACGCGAGGGCGCGGGAGATGGTGACGTGGCCATCCTCGAGCGGCTGCCGCAAGGCCTCGAGCACGTTGCGCTTGAACTCCGGCAGCTCGTCGAGGAACAGCACCCCGTGGTGCGACAGGCTCACCTCGCCCGGCCGGGGGACCTGGCCGCCGCCGATCAGGCCGGCGTCGGAGATGGTATGGTGCGGCGAGCGGAAGGGCCGGGTGGCGATGAGCGGCTGCCCCTGCCTGAGGAAACCCATGACGCTGTGGATCTTCGTGGTCTCAATGGATTCGTCGAAGCTCATCTGCGGCAGCACCGACGGGAGGCGCCGGGCGAGCATGGTCTTGCCGGACCCGGGCGGGCCGATCATGATGATGTTGTGGCCGCCTGCAGCGGCGATCTCGATGGCGCGCTTGGCGTGCTCCTGCCCCCGGACCTCGGCGAAGTCCTCCTGGTACACGGAGTTTGCCTCGAAGGCGCTCTGGATGTTGATGCTCACGGGTTCGACGGATAATCTTCCCGCCAGGAACTCCACCACCTGCGGCAGCGTCTGGACGCCGAAGACGCGCACGGGCTCGACGACCGCCGCTTCCTGGGCGTTGTCCGCGGGGATGACCATGCCGCGGCAGCCTTTCCTGCCCGCAAGCACGGCCATAGAGAGCGCACCCCGGACCGGTTTCACCCGGCCGTCCAGCGCCAGCTCGCCGACGATGAGGTATCCATCGACCATCTCCTGGGCGAGGACGCCTTCGGCGATCAGCATGCCGATGGCGATGGGAAGGTCGAAAGCGGACCCTTCCTTTTTGATGTCCGCGGGCGCCAGGTTCACGACCACCTGCTTCAGCGGAAAGTCGAAGCCCGTGTTCTTGAGCGCGGCGCGCACGCGCTCCTTGCTCTCCTTCACCGCGGCGTCGGGCAGGCCCACGGTCGAGAAGAACGGCAGCCCGCGGCTCGCGATATCCACCTCGACCTCGACGGGGTAGGCGTCGATGCCCAGGACGGCGGAGCTCATGACCTTTGCAAGCATGGGGACTCCTTTTTGAGGTGCGGCGTTCGGAGTGGGGAGTGCGGAATGGCTATTTGTTGAAGGTTATAGCAAAGAGGGGAGCGTATTGTCAAACTGAAAGTGATGCACAACAGATTGCACTATCGAATCCAGGGAGAGGGGAGAGAAGCACTGTCATTAGCCCTGCCGTCCCCTACGTCCTCTGAGGTGAAAAAGGTTTACCCTGCGGTGTCACTGCTCGAACCGGGTCACGAATGCACCGATGAACTTCGTGTCGCGGACATAGTCGCTCATGAGGACCTCTTTTACCGCGCCGCCGCCGGGCTTTGCGGCGCTGTCTTTTGTGCCTGACGCATGGATGAGGTATGCCTTGCCGTCCTTCACCTGCACGAAGGAGAGGTGGGCAACAATCTCCTCCACCACGCGCTTCTTCGGGTCCTTGACCCAGAAGAGGATGTCCCCATCCTGCAGCTGCTTCTGGACCTTTCGGGAGGCCAAAGCCGGCTTCGGCACGATGACGACCTGGTCCCGGCCGCGGGAGCCCTTGACGGTCGCGCTGGCGCCGAGTTCATCGGTGATGTTCCGCCCCCACTTGCCGCTGAATACCATGTCCTCGCCATACTCGAAGCGATCGCCGTAGTTCTGCACGAGGCCGTCGGTCAGCTTTCCCCCGGTGATGAAGCGGAGGGAAAGGGCCTGCTCGACCGCCTGTCCCGGCGTCTGGGAACGCGCGAGCTCCACGGCGCGGAAGGTGAGGTACATGCAGTCCGCCTTCTCGTCTGCGACGATGCGGTTCGTGCGCACATAGAGGCCCAGAGGGTCCGTGTCATAGGGCGTGCCGATGAACCGTCCCGCCCAGTACACGATCCGCCTGCCCAGCGGCAGCTCCTCGGCAAGGGTCTGGGCGGTCATGATCTCGTCGGCCGCCATCTCCGAAGGACGCTTCTTCTGGTCCGGGTCCGGCGTCGCGACACGGAACCCGTGAAGAAAGGAATTGGCGAACCGGCGGTCGTGGATCCCGCCGAGCTGGACCGTGCTCTTCCGCGCCGCGTGCAGGAACTGCCCGTTGTACAGGTAGAGCCCGAGCCCTTCCCCGCTGAAGACCAGGACGTCGCCGGGAAGGAGGTCCTTTTTCTGGACCTTCACGGCCTTTGTCTTGAGCGCGTCATGGTCGGTGTCCAGATCGATGCCATGGATGCGGTAGACCGTATAGATGAGTCCGCGGCTATCCATGCCCTGGACGGTGATCCCGCCGGCCAGATACTGCGCGCCCTGGAACTTCCGGGCGGTCTTCACGATCTCAGCGGGCGTCACCTCCCCGAGCACGGGGTTGCGCGGACGCACCGGTTCCGCGTCAGCTCCGGCAATGACGGCGACGGTGCGGTCGGGGAACTGCACCTTGTAGCCATCCGCGGTCCGCTCCTGCACCGGGAGACGCGTGCCGGCGTAGAGCGAGACATTGTGGTTCCCGAGCTTGTCGAGGATCAGGGCGAAGGTCTTGGGTGCCGTGATGACGACCCACTGCCGGTCGGCCTTATGGTACGATCTCCCCTTGTCCCGGGGCACCTGCACTGCCTCCTGCTGGATCCATCCCTCGCGATCACCCTGGCCCGGGATGGCGATGCGGTATCGGTATTCCTGCTTTTCCAGGATGCGGACCTCGTCGGCGAGCAGAACCTGGGTCACGATCCGCGCCTTGGGAAGGGGCTCCTCGCGCACGTTGGCGAGGGGCACGGAGATGAGGCCAAGGCTCCCGTTCGCCGGCGGCTCCTGTGCAACGGCGGCGCCGGTCAGCGTCGCAGCGGCAAGCAGCAGTATGATGATCAGTCGTTTCAACATAGGGTGGCGAACGAACTTCGCTTTCAGGACAGCGGAATGGAGGGAGAAAAAAATAAGTCAGGCATGGGTGCCTGACCGGTCTTTTCCGGAGGCGGTGCGCCTCCTCAGGAACGAAAAAATGGTGCCGAAGGGGGGACTCGAACCCCCATGGGTTGCCCCACACGCCCCTCAAACGTGCGTGTCTACCAGTTCCACCACTTCGGCACTTGTGAAAACCACTGAGGAAAAACGGGATGCGTTGATCTCGTCCCTGATGCTTATCTGATCGAACCCTTGCATTGCCGCGGCAATAGTGCGCTATTGCTTGACCGGCGTGAGCCAGGAGGAGTGCTTCTTGTCCCTGCCGTGGACGATGTCGAAGAACGCGGCCTGGATCTTCTGGGTGACAGGCCCCGGCTTGCCGGCGCCGATCTTCCGGTTATCCACCTCGCGGATCGGCGTGATCTCAGCGGCAGTGCCGGTGAAGAACGCTTCGTCGGCGATGTAGAGCTCGTCCCGGGTGAACCGCTCTTCCACGATCGGGATGTTGTGCTCCCTGGCGAGCTGCATGATGGCGTCGCGCGTGACGCCCTCGAGGATCGCCGTGAGCGGCGGGGTCTTCAGCGTTCCCTTCCGCACCATGAAAATGTTCTCCCCGCTCCCTTCGGCCACGTAGCCGTCGGTGTCGAGCATGACGGCCTCGTCGTACCCATCCGTGAGCGCCTCGCGCTTGGCAAGGAGCCCGTTGGCGTAATTGGCCGTGGTCTTGGACCGCACCATGGTCGCGTTGATATGCGGCCGCGTAAATGAGGAGATCTTCACGCGGATGCCGTTCTTGAGACCCTCGTCGCCCAGATAGCTGCCCCAGGGCCAGACCGCGATGGCGATGTCGATGGGATTATCCTTGGGGAAGACCCCCATGGCGCCGTACCCGATGTATGCAAGCGGCCGGATGTAGCAGGCATCGATCTTGTTCACGCGGATGGTTTCGAGGATGGCCTCGAACACCTGCTCGCGGGTAGCCGCCGGCTCCATCTGCATGATGTGCATCGAGTCGAAAAGCCGGTCCACGTGCTCTTTGAGCCGGAACACCGCGGACCCGGCGTCCGTCTTGTAGCAGCGGATGCCCTCGAACACGCCGGTCCCGTAGTGAAGCGTGTGGGTAAGGACATGCACCTTCGCGTCGTTCCAGGGAACGAACGTGCCGTTCAACCAGATCTTTTCCGTGGGCTGAAGCATAGGAAGTATTTTATAACAGTCTGGCGAATGATTGTCAACGCTTTTTTTCCGCGTTTATCAGCGGTTTCCGGCGGTTGCGCGCAAAAAAAGGCCCCGCGGAACATACCGCGGGGACCCGGAACTGCCGCCAGGGGGAGAAGCTCACGCTGCTCCGGCTTCGTGGTGGTGATGAGATAGTCGCCGGTGTTCTCGTCCGCTTCCGCTCCTGGATGCACGGGAGCGCAAAACTTCTCCCCGGCTGCCACCATGATCAGGCCAGCAGCAGAACCGCAAGGGGAATGACCCTCGTTCTGCGCCCTACTCCTTCTGCTTCACGATCGAGATGAGCGTGTCCTTCATCATTGCGCCAGTCTTCATGTTCATCCACGGCGATTGCATGGTTACGTCGATCGTGCCTTTTTTAAAAAAGGCGCCTTCCTTGGTCACGTCCCCCATACTGCTCAACCCCTGCTTCTGATAATAAGCCGCCACTTTGGAAACCGGATCACTGGTCCGGTAGCAGGCGGACTCCAGCTGCATCATATCCTGGACCGCCTTTGAGGTCGCCTCGTCGAACTTGGCGCCGGGATAGACCGGTACGCCGAATTTCTCCTCCGCCTGGACCACGCCTGCGGCCAGCACGAGCACCACCGCAACGACCTGCATCGCCTGTTTCATGATCTTCCCTCCTATCGTTGTCATGCGACCGCCTGCATGATTACTTGGGCAGGGCAGTCAGGTTCATGTTTTCAATGATCCGGTGGAAAAGCGGCAAGTCGCAAACACCTGAGCTCCGGACCTCCACCAGGAACCGGCCGTTCACCAGGAACACGACCTGGCTTCCCGCGTCGCGGCCCTGTCTCTCACGGAGGCCCCGCCGCGCCGTTGCCCGGAGATAGCATGAGGACCAGTTTATCAGTTTTTCGATGGAATGACAAATCGTTCGCAGCAAGGAGCCAACCACTTGCTTTATCACGGTAATTCTGTTTGACAGTCAGTGGGAGGCGAGATACACTTGAAGTGCAGGAACCCATCGTCAAGGAGGCCTCTATGCAGATCAAGACCATCCTTTTCCCTACCGATTTTTCTCAGGGTGCGCGGGCGGCAATGGACTATGCCATCTCCCTTGCCCAGGACTACAAGGCAAAGCTCATCCTGCTCTATGTCATCCAGGACATCAGCATCGCCGAGTGGTACATCCCCTCTTCGATCTCCGCTGCGGACCTCGTGGAGGACATGCAGAAGAGCGCGACCCGGGAGATGGAAAAATGGGGCGCCGAGACAGCGACGAAGGTGAAGGACATTGAAAAGCTCGTGGTGCGGGGCATACCGTTCGTGGAGATCATCAGGACGGCGAAGGAAAAGAACGCGGACATGATCGTCATTGGGACGCACGGCAGGACCGGCATCGACCACATGCTCTTCGGCAGCACGGCGGAGAAGGTGGTCCGCAAATCGTCCTGCCCGGTCTTGACCGTGAGGATGGCGGGCCGGGAGTTCAAGATGCCGTAGGGAGGACGGACACGGAGACAGGGAGAAAAAGAATAAGGGCCGGCACGTGTGCCAGCCCTTTTGTGTTTGACCGAAACCCGCTCTTACTGGCCCAGAAGCGTGGTGAAGGTATCGTGATGCCGTTCTTCGTCGGAGAGGATCTGCTCGAACAGGAGACGCGTGGTCTCGTCCTTTTCAGCGACGGCCTGCTTGATGATCTCCTTGTACAAGGTGATCGCTTCTTCCTCGGCCTGCACATCGGCCTGCAGCATCTGCTCTGCCGTGCCGCCCTTGGCGATGGGATTGGGCTTGGTGGTGGGGGCCACGTCGAAGTAGAAGAGCCGCTCGGCGATCTTCTCGGCATGCTTCATCTCCTCTACGGCGATGTCCTCGAACACGTCCATGAGCGAGGCTGAGTTGAGCCCCTTCACCATGATGTGGTGCCACATGTACTGCACGATGGCCTGGAGCTCTCCGGCGATCGCCTGGTTCATCATTTCCGTCAGCTTCGGACTTGCCTTCTGTACCATGGTATCTTCCTCCTGTTTGCTGAATTTCCGAACAGATCAAACTATAGCACAGGAACGCGGACTTTTCAATATGGCCATCGTGCTGATAACCGGACAACGGGAAGGGCTGTACCCCGAAATGTTCCGGTGCATCAGCCGTCCAGAACCTGCCGGACCGTTCTCAGGAGGTCGTCCGGTACGATCGGCTTGGAGAGCAGGGGAACGTCCTCTGCGATGCCGTCCTTCTCCCGGAGGACCTCTGCCGCATACCCGCTCATGAAGAGCGCCTTCATGCCGGTTCGCGCGGCCCGGATCTCCGCAAGGGCTGCTTTCCCGTTCTTCCTCGGCATGATGACGTCGAAGAGACAGAGCCGGACCGCGTCCTGGTTCTCCCGGAATCTGGCCACCGCTTCCTCGCCGTCCTTCGCAACAATGACCCGGTAGCCGAAATCCTCGAGCACGTGCTGCGTGAACCCGCGCAGTTCATCATTATCCTCGGCGAGCAGGAGCGTTTCCGTCCCGCCCCGTACCGTCGCCCGAACGATCCCCTGCATTCCCCTGACGGCGTCTTTCGTCAGCGGAAGATAGATCCGGAAGGTTGTGCCTTTCCCCGCCTCGCTGTCCGCGATGATCTGACCATTGTGTTGCTTGATGATGCCATAGACCATGGAGAGACCGAGACCGGTCCCTTTGCCCAGCTCCTTGGTCGTAAAGAACGGCTCAAAAATGTGCTGTCTCGTCCGCTCGTCCATCCCCACGCCGGTATCGGAGACCGCGATCAAGGCATAGGTCCCCGCCCGCTCAAGCCCGTGCTGGTGAGCAGACACCTCGTCGAACTCATTGACCTCGGTGGTGATGATCAGCCTGCCGCCCGACGGCATGGCATCCCGGGCATTGGTCGCCAGATTCATCATCACCTGCTCGATCTGCCCTGCATCGGCTTGGATGGTCATCTCGCGGTCGGTTAAATCGGTCACGATCTCGATGTCCTCGCCCAGGATCCTTCTGAGCAGCGTCTCCAGGGCCTTGATGCTGTCATTTACACGGACCGGCTGGAGCGTGATGATCTGCTTCCGTCCGAATGCCAGGATCTGCCGCGTAAGGCTTGCCGCCCGTTCCGACGCAAGGAGGACCTGTTCGCTGTAGGAGCGAAGCGCGCTGCCCTCGTCGGTGCGCATCTTGAGGAGGCTCGCGTATCCCACGATGGCCGATAGAATATTGTTGAAGTCGTGGGCGATCCCGCCAGCCAGCTGTCCGATGGCCTCCATCTTCTGCGCCTGCTGAAGCTGGTCCTCGAGCTTTCTTTTTTCCGTTATATCGACGATCGTCATAATGACCGTGGCGACCCTGCCCGCAGCATCCCGGCCCGGGTAGCACTTGATCTCCACCTGGATGTCCTGCAGACCCGGGCGCCGGCGGGTGTGCACGAGCATGCAGGGGGCGCCCGTCTCGAATACCGCGCGGACCGAGCACTCGACCGCGTCGTCGCTGCAAGGATCGGGCATCCCGTGCAGGACCTCGTGGCACTTCCTGCCCACCATTGCATCAACGGGAGCGCCCATCATCCAGCTGAGCGCCCGGTTCGCAGACAGGATGGTGTAGTCGCGGTCGACGGCAAGAAAACCTTCGTCCACGGTCTCAAGAATGTCCCTGATGAACTCCTGACTCCTCCTCCGTTCGGTCATGTCGATGAAGGTGACGACCGCGCCCTTGACCACATCGTGCTCCAGGACCGGATAGGACCAGTACTCGATGGGAACGCTGTTTCCGTCGGACTTCCAGAAGACCTCGTCCTCGACATGGACCCTCACCCCTTCGCGGTAGGCCCGGTAGATCCTGCACTCGTTGTCGGGATAGGCCGTTCCGTCGGGCCGGGTATGATGGATCAGTTGGTGCATGTTCCTGCCGAGCAGCTCCTCTTCCTGCTTATATCCCAGGATGCGGAGCGCCGCGGGATTGCAGAAACTGCAGCTTCCGTCCTTGTCGATCCCGTAGATGCCCTCCGCCGTGGAGTGGAGCAGGAGCCGGATATATTCCTCTTTTGCCCGGACGGCTGCCTCCGCCTTTTTGCGTTCCAGGACCTCGCTCTCGAGCTCATCGGTCCGCTCCCGCAGCCGGACTAACGCATCGTTGACCGCAGTGCCGATCCAATCGAGCTCGGTCATTCCCGTTTCGGCGACGCGGCGCCCCTGACCGACATCAGTGATCATTGCAGCCACGGGCCGCTGAAGGTTTCTGCGCAGAATGATCAGGAGGCCCGATGCCATCAGGAGCGAGCCGAGCGCGACGAGGGGGACGAGCAGCGCGACCTCTCTCCGCGTAAGATAGGATGAGGTTTCCCGGGCGACGGTGATCACCGTCCATCCCCAGGGGGCAAAGGAATCCACATAGCCATGGAATCTGCCGGCCTTGTCCGCCCGGGTGAAGTAGCCCGGCGATGGGCGGGCGAGGATTGCATGCGTCACTTCGGGGTTGAGCGTGGACAGCACGACGGCACCATCGGCATTGCTGACGATGCCGGCCTGACCATTGCGGGACCAGGAAAGCCTGATTGCATCGCCGACGGAACGTTTTTTCGCCTCCACCACGACAGGGTTTCCGGTCAGCTGCGCGGTGATGAGTTCCGACGCCGCCGTTTCCAGGATCGTGGTTATCTGGCGGGCAGAGGCCGCGGCGGTGAACCGGTGGTAGTCCTCCTGAATATGGTCCGATATGCGCTGGACCAGGACAAGAAGCAGAACGGTGATGGCCGCAACGATGACGAAGATCGGGACAAGGAGCCTGAACCCGATGCTGCCCCTATCGAACTTCATGCATGATCTCCCGTGTGGTGGTGAGCAGTTTCAGAACGGCAGGAAGATAATCGTCGGCGGGAGGCATGAATCCGTTCTTGATCTCATCATCCCAGTCCTTCATCGTAGCGGCATCCTGGTTGTTCGCGTGAGGCTTGAGCCGGAGGAGCGCCTGCACGAACCGCTCCCGGACCCGGGACGGCAGGGACGGCAGCGCGGAAAAGGCGAAGTTCGGAAGGGGCTCGGAGATCGTAATCACCCGAAGCGGTTCCTTCTCGAACTTCCGGTAGAGGGTCTCTTTGACGCCGGCAGCGGAGATCTCGCGGGTCAGCAGCGCGGTCATGATCCGGTCCTGGCTCTCGAGAAAGACCTGCTCGACCGCATCCATGCCGAGGCCCGCGTCCCTCAGCAGTTTCGCCGGCACGATATGGGCTGCTGTGGAGCCCTTGAAGAAGCCAAACTTCTTTCCCCGCACGCCGCCGAGCGCCGTGACCGCGGCATCGCTCGTCACGATGACGGAGCGGTAGGTCGGCTTGCCGTCCTTGCCGAGTGCTACGATCAGGGGCTCGGCATCGCACTTCTGGTTGGCCCGTCCCAGCGGCACCGGACCGAGCAGGGCCACCCCGATCTGTCCGCCGCAGAGGTCCTCGATCAACGAATCGTGGTTCGGATAGAGCTTCAGCTCCCAGGGGTGCCCGGTCGTTTTTTTCAGATACTCGATCAGCGGCGAATAGAGCAGCCAGATCTTCTCGGGGCTGTAAAAGGGGATGACCGCCACCGTGTAGGGTGACGGCGGGGATTGCTTGTGCTCTGCGACGGCGGGTCCCGGCAGCAGCATGAACGCACACCAAAGACCGAGGACAAGGCGGGACATCATGAAAAGAACGTACAGAAAGAACGTGCCTTTGTCAAGGCGCCGATGCATCATTTTCCGGTTTCCGCGGGCGGTGCCGCGTCATGCGATGGTCATGTTTCCTGTTGCCATAACGCGGCATTTGCAATATAATTCCGGTCACTCTTTCAGAAGGAGCTAGCCCCAGAATGAACATCGTTTATAAGATACTGCAAGCCCACCTCATCGAAGGCAAGCTTGATCCCGGCGCCGAGATCGCCATCCGGATCGACCAGACCCTGACCCAGGACGCCACCGGCACCATGGCGTATCTTCAGTTCGAGGCCATGGGCGTTTCCCGCGTGAAGACCGAGCTCTCGGTGAGTTACGTTGACCACAACACGCTGCAGGACGGGTTCGAGAACGCAGATGACCACCGGTATCTGCAGACCGTGGCATCGAAGTTCGGGATCCGCTATTCCAAGGCCGGAAACGGCATCTGCCACCAGGTGCACCTCGAGCGGTTCGGCAGGCCGGGCAGGACCCTGCTCGGTTCGGATTCGCATACGCCGACCGGCGGCGGTATCGGCATGCTGGCCATCGGCGCGGGCGGACTCGATGTCGCCGTGGCCATGGGCGGCGGACCGTTCAACCTCGCCTGTCCGAAGGTCGTGAAGGTGAACCTGACGGGCAGGCTCAAGCCCTGGGTCTCGGCAAAGGATGTGATCCTCGCCCTGCTCGAGGTCCTGACCACCAAGGGGAACGTGGGGACCGTGATCGAATACGGCGGGGACGGCGTGGCAAGCCTCTCGGTCCCCGAGCGCGCCACAATCACGAATATGGGGGCCGAGCTCGGCATCACGACCTCGGTCTTTCCAAGCGACGGGGTCACTCGCCGGTTCCTGGCGGCGCAGAGGCGCGAGGACCAGTGGACAGAGCTCGCTGCTGACCCCGGTGCGGCCTACGATCGGGTGATCGACCTGGACCTCGGCTCGCTTGTACCGCGCGTGGCCAAGCCCCACTCACCGGACAGCATCGCCACGGTGAAAGAACTCACCGGGACGAAAGTGGACCAGGTCATGATCGGCTCCTGCACGAACTCCTCGTACCGGGACCTGATGATCGTGGCAAGCCTGCTGAAAGGAAAGCGGGTCCACCCGGACGTGAGTCTCGGCGTGGCGCCGGGCTCCCGGCAGGTCCTCGAGATGATCGCGCAGAACGGCGCGCTCGCCGACATCGTCGTTGCCGGCGCCCGCATCCTTGAGTCCACCTGCGGCTTCTGCATCGGCGCGGGCCAGGCGCCGCGAACCGACGCCGTCTCGGTCCGCACGAACAACCGGAACTTCGAAGGCCGCTCAGGCACCAAGAGCGCGAAGATCTATCTTGCCAGCCCGGAGACTGCGGTCGCTGCGGCGCTCACCGGTTCCATCACCGACCCCCGCGCCCTGGGCGTGCCCTACCCGGAGGTCGCCCTGCCGGCGGAGTTCTGGATCGATGACAGCATGGTGCTGCTGCCGTCGGACCATCCCGATACCGTCGTCATCTCACGGGGCCCCAACATCGGCGCCCCGCCGGCTGCTGAGCCGCTGCCGGACGCGATCCGGGGATCGGTCACGATCAAGGTCGGGGACAAGATCACGACAGACCACATCATGCCGGCAGGCTCCCGGCTCAAATACCGCTCCAACATCCCGAAGTACGCTGAATTCGTGTTCGAGGGAGTCGATCCGCAATTCTCCAGGAAGGCACTTGTCAACAAGCAGGCGGGCATCCACAACATTGTCGTGGCTGGATCGAGCTATGGCCAGGGCTCAAGTCGCGAGCACGCCGCCATCTGCCCCATGTTCCTGGGTATCCGGGCGGTCATCGCCAAGAGCTTCGAGCGCATCCATGCCGCGAACCTGATCAACTTCGGCATCCTGCCGCTCACCTTCGCGAACGAAGCGGACTATGAGTTGATCGGCGGGGGCAGTGAGATCGAGATCGCAGGGATCAAACAGGCGCTTGCGGCGGGCTCTGACCTGTCCCTGGTGGCCCGGACATCGAAGAAACGCATCCCGCTCACGTACGCGTTGAGCGGGCGGCAGCGCGACATCCTGCTGGCAGGCGGCTTGCTGAACTATACCCGGATGCGAGCTGCGTAATCGCCGCTGCCGGTCCCCTCGTAAAAAGAGCCGCACGCTCTTCAGCGTGCGGCTCTTTTTCTCGCCTGCTATCCCCGAGCGCGGGCATCCCCCGGGCAACGGGGCCATGCGCATGCTGTCAGATCCGCTCCCGGCACCGGGGATGGCCGCAGGTACACCGCATCCCGCCGCTGTGCGGCGACTCTCCGTAGTCCACCGTCAGCTCCTCGCCCGTCCCGATGTCCCGCCGCGCATACACCTCGACGCGTTCCCGGATGATCCTCAAAAAAGCATTCGCCTGGCAGGAGTGGTTCAGCAGGCGAAGAACGTTTCCCTTCGTGCAGTCAAGGGCGCGCGTGGCGCTGAGGTCGATGAGGCAAAGCCTACAGCTTTGCCGGGCGCGCCTTCGCGCCGTGCGGATGGAAATGAGCTCGCCCGTGACCTCGCCGATCTTGGCGCGGCGGGGTATCTTCACGGCCGCAAACACCCCCGTCCCTTCGATCGGGCTGGGGGCGGACCTGACAGGATACCTGCTCATGCCTGCTCCTTCCCCTCCGCCCGGGAACGCGCTCATTTACCAGGCCGGTGCGATGAATTTGAATGTGGAATCTTTCTTGAACAGATCATCGGCTCCCTGTTCGAGATAGAGATGGAAATTCCTGTGGCGGAGGTAATGCCCCGGGTAGTTGGCCGACTCGAGGGACACCCATGCAGCATCCGCCAACCCCGGTTTGATCTTGAAGGTCGCATCGTCCTTGAAGAGCTGAGAGCCGTCGGACTTATGCAGCTGCACCCGGAAGTTCTGGTGCCGAAGATAGTAGCCTGGATAGTTAACAGATTCGATCGACACGCTCCTGCTGTCTGCAAGCCCGGGCACGATCCTGAATGTGGCATCTTTCTTGTCCAGATCGCTCGTGACCGGCGTGATCTCACCGAAAAAATTCGCATGCCGTACAAAATGCGTCTGATAGTTGAACGACTGCAGCGCGGCCGTCCGTGCCGCCGGGGCAGGAGCCGCTTCGACCGCGCCCCGGGATGCCAGCCCTGATTGGAACTCGATCTTCTGTATGGCGCTGGTCTCGTAGGACTGGACCTTTCCGTCCTTGGTCGTGATGATCATCCTTTCCTGCGAAACAGCAATTCCCTCTGCCAGAAGCAGCAGGATCAGCGCCCCCAACAACTTGTTCATGGTACCCTCCCTTCGATCATTGTTTCCTGTTTCCCTTGCGGAAGAACGCCTCTACGGCAAGGCACGACCTCCGTGGTATGGTCACAGTTTGACTTCACGCAGGTATTTCGCGGCGTCCTCGGGAGGCGTAGGATTGATGTAGAAACCCGACCCCCACTCGAAGCCGGCGACGCGGGTGAGCCGGGGCATGATCTCGAGGTGCCAGTGGAAGTCTTCGCTCAGGGTGTGCCAGTGGCCGCGGCGCGGCACTCGATTCGGCGCTGTATAGAGGATGTAATTGTAGGGCGGGTTGTCCAGCACTTTTCCGAGGCGCTGGAGCGTATTCCGGAGCGTCCGGGAAAAGTCCATCATCTCTTCCTTGGTGATGTCCGCGTAGGCGCAGGAATGCTTCTTCGGATAGACCCATACTTCGAAGGGGAACCTCGCGGCAAAGGGGGTGAAGACCAGGAAATGTCGCGTTTCCTCGACCAGCCTCGCCGTATCCGCCAGCTCCTGCCGGATAATGTCGCAGAAGATGCAGCGCTCCTTGTAGTCGTAGTACGATTTTGCCCCGTCAAGCTTCTCCTTGACGCGCTTGGGGATGACGGGCGTGGCGATGATCTGCGAGTGGGTGTGGTTCAAGGCGGAGCCGGCGGCAAAACCCTGGTTCTTGAGGATCAGCACGTACCGCAGGCGCTCGTCCCGCTCAAGGTCCAGGATGCGGTCGCGATAGGACCACAGGACCTTCTCCACCTGGCTTTCGGGCAGCTCTTCGAGGCGCCGGGCATGCTCCGGCGTCTCGATGATGATCTCGTGGGCGCCGATGCCGTTCATCCAGTCATAGATGCCGCTGCCCTCGCGCTCGAGGCTGCCTTCGACATGGAGGACGGGGAACTTGCTCGGAATGACGCGGACCCACCAGCCCTCTTTATTGGGCTGCGTCTTGTCGGGGCGGAAGGAAGCGATCTCAGGAGGGGTCTTGGACTCGTTGCCGCCGCAGAAGGGGCACTCCGCGGGCGTTACATCGTCTTCGGGCTCTTCGGTGTGGTAGTCCTGGGGCTTTTTCGGCCGCTCCGTGGAAATGATGATCCAGCGGCCGACGATGGGATCCTTGCGCAAACGTGACATCAGATACTCGGTTTGGCCTTCCGCTCGGTCAGGACCTTGTGGACGATCCGTTTGAGCTCCTTGATCCGGATGGGCTTGTTGATGTATTCGGCGGCGCCGAGGCTCATGGCCTTGAGATAGGATTCGACCTCGCCGTAGGCGGTCACCATGATGACGTCGGCCTTGGAGCCGGTCTTGCGGATCTCCTGCAGCAGTTGCAGCCCGTCCATGCCCGGCATCTTGATGTCCGTCACCACGAGGTCGAAAGGAGCGGTCTTGAACCGGGCGAGACCGTCCTCACCGTTGATGGCAAGGGTCACCTCGTAGCCTTCGTCGGTCAGGATCGTGTTGAAGAGCTCGCGAGCGCCCTCCTCATCGTCAACAACAAGGATTTTCATCGATTCTCCCGCATAGTTATGATAATGGAATACATATCATAAAAAAACCGAACCGTCAAGGTAAAGGCCCGGTAAATCAACAGGTTTTCACCGTCAAGTCATGAACCGGGGCCGGTAAGCTCCTTGAAATATCAGTTGTTTCCCTCATACAATAGCCGGAGCCCCTGGAGTGTAAGGTCCGGCCTTACCTCCGCGATGGTCTTCGTCTCGGGTGCGACCAGTTCGGCCAGTCCGCCCGTGGCGACCACCTTCGCGTCCGCTCCCAGCTCTTGTTTCATCCGCTCGACGATCCCGTCCACGAGCCCGGCATACCCGTAGAGGATGCCCGCCTGCATAGCGCTGATCGTGTCCCGGCCGATGATTGTTCGCGGACGGACAAGCTCGACGCGCGGCAGCTTTGCCGCCCGTTGATATAATGCTTCTGCCGAGATCTTCACACCGGGCGTGATGGCGCCGCCCAGATATTCCCCGCTCTTCGTAACGGCGCAGAACGTTGTGGCCGTCCCGAAATCCACGATGATCAGCGGGCCGCCGAAGAGCTTGTACGCCGCCGCCGCGTTCACAATGCGGTCCGCGCCGATCTCCCGGGGATTGTCGTACTTGAACGTGATCCCCGTCCTGATCTCGCTGGTCACGACCAGGGGCTCGAGCTTGAAGTATTTCTGTGACATTTCGCTCATGATCGGAAGGAGCGGCGGGACCACGCTCGAGACGATCACACCGTCGATCTGTTTGAACTCGATGCCCGCAAACCCGAACAGGTCCTTGATGATCATGGCGTACTCGTCCGACGTTATGGACGCCTTGGTCCCGATGCGCCAGCTCTCGCGCAGACGCTCACCGTCGAACACGCCGAGCACTACATTCGAATTTCCGATGTCGATGGCAAGCAGCATCTTCCCTCCGAGAACAGCAGACACGGGGACAAGGGGACCGGGAGACGGGGAGAAATGGCACTAACAGTGCTCCAAAAAGGCCTTACCCACTGTCGACCTGTCGCCACGTTTCCCTGTCAGGATTTTTCTTTCACGATCGTCACGTCCCCCGCAGACACCTGCCGGAGCGTGCCGTCGTCAAGCTTCAGGATGAGCCTGCCCTCCGCATCCACGCCGCGGGCAAATCCTTCCAGCGTTGTCCCCGCGCCGCTCACCGCCACGCGGCTCCCGAGGGTGACATTCAGGCCTTTCCAGGCCTCAAGCACATCGGCCTCGTTCGTGAGGAAGCGCTGATACCATGTGTCGAGCCCGGCCAGCAGCTCTTTCAGGAGAGCGGTCCGATCGACGCGCGTGCCCTTCTCCGCGGCCAGGGTCGTGGCTGTTCTCCGTACATCAGGCGGCAATTCACGAACATCCATGTTCACATTCACCCCGATGCCGAGCACAATATGCCTGATCCGGTCCGGCTCGGCGCTCATCTCCGTCAGCAGGCCGGCGACCTTTTTCCCGGAGACCAGGATGTCGTTCGGCCACTTGATCCCTGCCGGGACCTTGAGGTGTTCCCGGACCGCGGCGGCAACGGCCACCGCTCCCATGAGCGTTATGAGCGGCGCCTTGTGTACGGGAACTGCGGGCCGGAGAATGACGCTCAGGTACAGGTTGCCCCGCGGAGATGCCCATTCCCTTCCCAGCCTGCCCTTTCCCCCGGTCTGGGTCTCGGCGATCACGACCGTGCCGTCGGCCGCGCCTTTTTGCGCAAGGTCCATCGCAAGCGTGTTCGTGGAGCCGGTCTCGGCGCGATGGACAATCTCCCTGCCGATGGACCTGGTCCTCAGTCCCCGCCGTACGTCGCTGACGATTATGATGTCGGGTGAAGAGGTCAGCCGGTACCCTTTGGAGGGGACCGCGTCAAAACGGTATCCCTCTCGTTCAAGGGCCTTGATGTGCTTCCAGACCGCGGTGCGGGATACGCCCATCGATGCCGCCAGTTCCGCGCCGGACACGAAGCCGGCGCGGGAGGACCGGAGCAGGAGAAGGATATCGTCTTTATTCATAGTACACAGCGGGCCTGGGTCCCGCAAGGGCCGCGTACGTGAAAGGATTGTACGCTCATTCCGGCCCCGGGAGCCCGGCACCTTGACCCTGCTATTTTATTTTCATGCTGATATCGGCGGCCGGGGCTGAGTGGGTCAGACTTCCGGATGAAATGAAATCGACGCCGGTCTCGCCGATCGCCTTGACGGTATCGAGCGTAACGTTGCCCGATGCTTCCACCAGGACGCGGCCGCTCACGATGCTCACCGCCTGCTTCATGAGGTTCGGCGACATATTGTCGAGCAGGAGCATCGTGGCCCCGGCAGCCATTGCCTCGCGGACCTCGTCCAGTGTCTTTACTTCCACCTCGATCTTCAGGAGCGGATGGACCTTCTTCCTGACGCCTGCCATGGCCTTGATGATGCCGCCGGCCGCCGCGATGTGGTTGTCCTTGATCAGAACGCCGTCGTACAGCCCGAAACGGTGGTTCCTGCCGCCTCCCATGCGCACCGCGTATTTCTCCAGTGCGCGAAGCCCCGGGAGGGTCTTCCGGGTGTCCAGGATCTCGGCGCGGGAACCCTTCAGGACCTCGACGAACCTTGCCGTATGGGTGGCGATGCCCGACAGGTGCTGAAGCAGGTTCAGCGCAACGCGCTCGCCTGCAAGGAGCGCCCGCGTCTTGCCCTGCACCTGGGCGATGATGGACCCCGATTGAACCGTGCTGCCGTCGTGGGCGAGCGGCGTGAACTGGACCCAGGGATCAAGCTTTCGAAAGGCCTCGCGGATGAGGAGAATGCCGGCCAGCACCAGGTCCTGCTTCGCGATGATCTCGGCCGTTGCCGAGGCCTCCTCCGGGATCACCGCCTCCGACGTGATGTCCCCCGGACCGATGTCCTCAGAGAGAGCCTCTTCGATAAGCTTTCGCACCAGATGTTCCATATGATCTCCGCACCTCGTCTCTCACGAAATGCCGGGCCGGCATACCTGCCTGACGGCTGCCCCGGGAACCCTATCTACCGGGGCCGCGGCGCCCGGTCACTGACTCAGCATGTTGAGGCTCAGTTCCAGCTTTTCCCGCACCGCCCTGAGTTCCTCGAGGCGGACCGTGTCCTTTTCCACGACGGCCTTCGGCGCCTTTTCCACAAAGCTTTTGTTCGACAGTTTCTTTGCGAACAGCTCGATGTCCTTGGAGATCTTCGCGATCTCCTTCGTCAACCGGTCGCGTTCCGCGTCTTTGTCAACATGCTGTTCCGCGGGCGTTACATAGATCTCGGCGCCGCTGATGGTGCCCGTGGCCGAGCCCTCCGGTTTTGGCTCATCGATCGAAATGCTGAGGTGTGACAGTCCGGACAGGGATGACACATAGCCGGCGGTCTGCTCGAGATTCTTTCGTATCGACTCATTTTCCGCGCGTATTCCCGCTTTTACGCGCTCTTTCGGAGAGATGTTCATCTCGCCCCGAATGTTCCTGATCGAAAGAATGGCGTCCATGGGCAGACGCATGATGCCCTCAACCGACCTGTCGATGAGCGAACTGTTCTCCTGCGGAAAAGGGGCGATCATGATCGAGGCCGCTGAACCGCGGACCGGGACCGGCAGCTTCTGCCATATTTCTTCCGTGAGGAACGGCATGAACGGATGCAGCAAACGCAGGACCGTTTCGAGCGTCATGACGAGCGTGGTCTGCGCCGCTTTTTTTCTGGCGGGGTCCTCTTCCTTCAGCGCAGGCTTGGACAGCTCCACGTACCAGTCGCAGTATTCATGCCAGATAAACTGGTAGAGCGACGAGGCCGCGTCGTTGAACCGATATTCGGCGAGGGCGGACTGCACGTCCCCGGTGACCGTGTTCAGACGGGAGACGATCCACCGGTCCGCAAGGGACGAATCGCCCGCCAGGATGCGGTCGTTCGGGGCAAAACCCTCTTCAAGGTTCATCATGACGAAGCGGCTGGCGTTCCAGATCTTGTTCGCGAAGTTCCGGTAGCCCTCGATGCGCTCCGCCGACATCTTGATATCCCGGCCCTGGGCCGCGAACGCCGCAAGCGTAAAGCGGAAGGCGTCGGTGCCGAACTGCTCCGTCATCTCCAAGGGATCGATGACGTTCCCTTTGGACTTGCTCATCTTCTGGCCCTCGGCATCGCGCACCAGGGCATGGATATACACATCGCGGAACGGGACCGCCTTCATGAAGTGGAGGCCCATCATGATCATCCTGGCCACCCAGAAGAAGATGATGTCGAAGCTCGTGACGAGCACCGAGGTGGGGTAGTAGGTCGAAAGCTCCTTCGTCCTCTCCGGCCACCCGAGCGTCGAAAAAGGCCAGAGGGCCGACGAGAACCACGTATCGAGGACATCGGTCTCCTGCCGGATGTTCGTGCCGTTGCATTTCGAGCAGGCCGCGGCATCGGTCCGGCTCACGGTTATTGTGCCACAGTCATCGCAGAACCACGCCGGGATGCGGTGGCCCCACCAGATCTGGCGTGAGATGCACCAGTCCTTGATGTTCCTCATCCAGTCGAAATAGGTGTTCTCCCAGCCCTTGGGATGGAACCGGATGCTGCCGTCCTCCACGGCCTTGATGGCCGGCCCGGCCAGCGGCCCCGTTTTCACGAACCACTGGGGAGAGAGGTACGGCTCGACCACGGTCTTGCAGCGGTAGCATTTTCCGATCGAGTGGCCGTGGTCCTCGGTCTTGACGAGGAACCCCCGCTCGCTCAAAAGCTCGGCGATCAGGCCCCGCGCCTTTTTTGCGGTCTTGCCCGCGATGAGCTTCAGGACATCGGCTTGAACGTCAGGGATATCAGCAAGGACCTCCGCATGGTCGTTCAGGATCTTCACCCGCGCGAGGTTCGGCGTTTGGCGCATGCCGGCCTCGTAGTCATTGAAGTCATGGGCCGGCGTGACCTTTACCGCGCCGGTCCCGAACTCGAGGTCCACGAGGATGGAGTCGCCCACGATCGGGATCTTCCGACCGGTCAGCGGCAGGTCGACGGTCCTGCCGATGAGATCCTTGTACCGGGGGTCCAGCGGGTGCACGGCCACGGCAGAATCGCCCAGCATGGTCTCGGGCCTCGTCGTTGCCACCGTGAGCCGGACGCTGCCGTCGTGGGACAGCGGATAGGCGATATGATACAGCTTGCCCTTCTCGTCCTCGTGCTCCACCTCGATATCTGAAAGCGCCGTGTGGCAGCGGGGACACCAGTTGATGAGCCGTTCGCCCCGGTAGATGAGCCCCTCTTCGTAGAGCCGTACGAAGACCTCGCGAACGGCCTTTGACAGGCCTGCATCCATGGTGAAGCGTTCGCGGTCCCAGTCACAGGACGCGCCGAGCCGCTTGAGCTGGCCGATGATCCTTCCGCCGTACTCTTTTTTCCATTCCCATACCTTCTCGACGAACGCGTCTCGGCCCAGGACGTGGCGGTCCACGTTTTCCGTGGCGAGCTTCCGCTCGACCACGTTCTGCGTCGCAATGCCCGCGTGGTCGGTGCCCGGCACCCACAAGGTGTTCCTGCCCGACATGCGCATCCAGCGCACGAGAATATCCTGGATCGTGGAATTCAAGGCATGGCCGATGTGGAGCTGTCCGGTGACGTTCGGCGGCGGGATGACGATCGAGAAGTGCCGGCCGCCCGCGTTCTCATCAGCGTGGAAATAACGCTTCTTCAGCCAGAGGTCATACCAGACCTGCTCGACGGACTTCGGATCATAGGACTTTGACAATTCGTTCGAAGACATGAAACGCATTCTCCTCAATGATGTTGCTGCGCCTGCTCAGCAACGCGAACTGCCGGCAGGTGCACTGACGATGGGATGTTCCTTGTTCGATGGTTCCGGAAGCATGCATTCCCCGCAGCAAGCTGTGGGGAATGCGCTCACCCCGGGATTCACCTGCCGGGTGCATTGCCGGTCAGGGAAAAATACGTCGGTATCCGGCTCTTGTCCGATGTATCAGTATCACATGCCGTTTTCGACATTGCTCCCGCAGTCCTTTGGTCCTGACATGATGGGATCGACAATAAAAAGAGGGGAGCGTGTCCCCTCTTGCTGTTCCAGTCTGCAATCAATAATCGCTGGTCTGCGATTACGTTGTTTCCGCTTTAAGCCGCTCGATCTCTTCCCGGATCAGGCGCTCTGCCAGATCAGGAATGACCTCCCAGGCAACCCGCTCCAATACTTCCCGCATGGCACTCTCGATGACCTCCCGGGCGACGCCCTTGAACATCTCTTCAGATGCTTCGGGGAACCGGGGCGGAACCGCGGCGGGCCGAGCAGCAGCCGGAGCCGCCGCAGGTGCTGGCGACGGAGCAATGGCCGGTGATGCACGGTCAGCTTCCGGCGGAGCGAACGTATAGTCCTCATGGGAGGCCCTCGAAGCCACATCAAGGGACTCAAAGCTCACGATGTCGGGATGCATGGCCGACGCTTGCGCCGTGTCCTGGCCAAGCCCAAGGCCCTCGCGCATCTCGTCCATCGCCCGCTGACCCATCGGAAGGGCCTCTTCCGCCTCGGCAGGCAAGGGCTCGCTGAAATCAAACGACGGGGGTGCTTCAGCTTCATGGGCAGGTTCAGCCGCCGCCGGCGCGGGCGCTTCGGCAGGGACCGGTTCTCTTCCGAACAGCTGATCTGTATCAAATGCCTCGGGAGCTGCGGTTGATGGCGGTGCCGGCGCGGGCCCTGGTTCGGGCTTCGCGGGCTTTTCCGGCTCAGGTTCAAGTTCGGGCTCAACCTCATACTCAGGCTCTACCTCGAACATCTCCTCGTCGGGTTCAGCGGTCTTCGCGGCGGCCTCCGGCTTCGGAGAAGGCAGCGGTGCCGGCGCTTCTTTTCCTTCAACCCTGGCAGGCGCCTCCTCGATGATGTCGAATATGTCCGTTGGCACGACCTCCCTTTTTGTGGGAGGCGGAACAGGCGCAGGCTCCGCAATCGGCCTGGGCGGAGGAGGTGCGGGTTCAGCTGCAGGCCGGGGAGACGGTGCCGGTGCCGCAGCAGGTTTCGGCGGAGGTGCGGGTACAACGGCAGGCCTGGGAGAGGACGCCGGTGCTGCCGCAGGTGCAGCGGAAAGGGCCTTCTTAACCTTTCCAATGAGCTCCTGGGACTCGAAAGGCTTCGCAATATTGTCCACGAAACCCGCGAGCTTGCCCTTCATGGCATCATAGACGTCGTCCCGGGAGAGCATCAAAATGACCGGGACCTTCGCAAGCGCCGGCATCTCCTTCAGACGGTCCGCGAAGCTGTAGCCATCGATGCGCGGCAGGTCTACGTCGGCCAACACCACGTCGGGAACAATGCGGGACGCTTCGCTGAGGGCGGCTTCACCGTCGCTTACGCATGTTACTTCATATTCTTTTCCCGAGAACAGCATCTCCACGACCTTCTGGATGGTAATGCTTTTGTCGGCAAGCAGGATTTTAACCGGCATGGAACAGCCTTTCGAAGTTCAGTAGGATGATTTCCTGGTCATCGTCGCCCATGCGGACCCCTTTGACCAGCTGGGAATTGAGGCCCTTGATCTCGGCCGGCGGTCCCGTTGGGTCCTCCAGCTTCGCCATCTTCACAACGCTGTCCACCGTGATGCCAAACGGTCTGTCGCCTTCCTGAAGAAGGATAATGCTCTGGCCCTTCGGCTGCTCCTCGCCGGAAGCTGCAGTGAATCCAATGGGACTTGGCCGGGAGACATCCAGGAGCTGCGCAAGATGCAACACCGGGTAGACCGTGCCTCGATACTCCATGACGCCCTCGATGTAGGAATATGCTAACGGTACCGGACGTGAACGCCGCCATCCCAGTATCTCGATGGCCCCCTGCAACTTGACGCCGAAGAGCCGCTCCGCGATCTGGAACAACAGATAGTTGCTCGTCATGGCAGCAACCCGTCCTCGTTCAGGAGCAGCACCAGGTCCTCCCGGTTCCGCAGGATCCCGGCATAATAGTTCAGGCTGGGATTCAGCACACCCCGCGGCATCGGGACAGGCCGTTGCGCTGTTTCCAGAAGCTCCTTCGCCGCGTCAACCAGCAAGCCCAGCACGCCCTTGCTGCTCTTCACCACGATGAGGCTGCCGCCCGGATTGCCGGTCAGCTTCAGGATCTTTTTAAGATTCACCACCGGGATCAGCTTGCCGCGGTAATCGAGCTTGCCCTCGAAGATCTCGGACAGTTTCTGATCCTTCTGGATATTGCGCGGCACCGTGATCTCCAGGAGGCTCGTGATCGGGATCGCAAAACTCTCGCCCTGGAGCAGTAATATCAGAAATCGGTTCTTTTCTTCCATAAGGGTGCCGGTTGGCTATGCGCGCGCCGCCAGAGCGGCTCCGGCGAGAAGCCGCTTCAATGCCTCGATCATTTCCTGCTCTTCGAAGGGCTTGACGAGGTAGTCCTGGGCCCCCATGTCGATCGCTTTTTGCCGGTGCTTCTCTCCAGCCCGGGATGTCAGCACGATGATCGGGATGTTCACGAAAACCGGGTTCCGCTTCATTTCGGCGATGAGATCGTATCCGTGCATAACGGGCATCTCGAGGTCCGTGACCACCGCGTCGTACTTCTCCTTTGCCAGCACCTCAAGGGCATTCATACCGTCGGTGGCCGTCTCAACGTCGTAGCCGCTCCGATCGAGAAAGCGCTGTACGTATTTCCGGATGCTGATGGAGTCGTCGACCACCAGGACCCGCGGTTTGCGCGTCTGCATCACGGGGGCGGCCGCATCCCTGCTGCCCACATAATTTGTCTTGGTACTGATGGTCTCCTCGCCGAAGAGGTGGGCCACGTTCAGGATCAGGCGAACGTCGCCTTCTCCGGAGATGGTTGCGCCGGAGAACATCCGGACGTTCTTCAGGTAATCGCCGAGGGACTTCACTACGATTTCTTCCCGTCCGACGATGTCCTCCACCATGAGCGCCAACCGCCTTTCGGCAAGCACGAGGACCAGCGTGGGATAGCGGAAGTCCTCCTCGCGTTTCGGAAGCTTTCCGGCCACCAGGAGAGAGTTCAGCCGCAGGAGCCGCATGAGGGACCCGCGGAGGTTGATCATCTCCTCGCCGGCCGCACGCTGGATATCCTTGTCGGAAAACCTCGTGGTCTCTTCCACGAGATTCATGGGTATGGCCACTTCCTGGTCCTTCACCTTCACGATCAGCGCCTGGGCGATCGCAAGGGTAAGCGGAAGCTTGATGATGAAACGGGTGCCTACGCCCTTTTCCGTTTTGATCTCGATCCGGCCGTTGATCTTTCCGAGCTGGGTCGTCACGACGTCCATCCCCACGCCCCGGCCGGACACCTTGCCGACCGCGGACGCCGTCGAGAATCCCGGGCGAAAGATAAGGTTCAGCGCATCGCCGTCGGACATCGCGCTGGCCTCTGTCTGCGAGAGGAAGCCCTTTTCGATGGCCGTGCGGCGCAACTGCGCCGGGTCCATGCCGCGTCCGTCGTCCTCGATCTGGAGCACGATGCTGCTGCCGTCGTGCCGCGCTGAGAGAATGAGCGCACCGCCAGGTTCCTTGCCGAGCCGCGTGCGCTCTTCGGGCCCTTCGATGCCGTGGGAAATGGCGTTCCGGACCATGTGCATGATCGGGTCGGAGATGATCTCAAAGATCGTCTTGTCGATCTTGGTGTCACCGCCCGTCACGACCATATTGATCTTCTTATTCTCTGCCTGGGCGAGGTCACGCACCGGCCGCTGGAACAGCTGGAAGAGCCGGTCCATTTCGACCATGCGCGCGTGCGTGATCTCATCCTGCAGGTTGGAGGTGATGGTGGAGATCCGGGCCGTATCCAGTTCGAATGAATCGAAGAATCCTGAAAACTCCATCATGATCTCGTTGGTATCGTTCGTGATCTCCGTCAGCTTGCGGGAGAGCAGATTGAAATCGTCGTACCGGTCGAACTCCAGTTCAAGGAAATCTCCCGACTGGTCGGCGGGCCGATGCTCGGGCCCGGCGAGGGCCGGCGCCTGGAAGTTCATCGTATATTCATACTTTTCCTCGAACTTTCGTATCTCATGGAGAAGGCGGTTCTGGCTGAAGGTGAGCTCATCGCGGAGGTTCTTGATCAGGTCCACCTGCCGCGTGAGCTTGTTGCGGTTCACCACCATCTCGCCGACAAGGTTCATGAGATTGTCGAGCCGTTCGATATTGACCCGAATGAACTGTTTCTCGACTTCGACAGCATCCGCAGCGCGCCTGCCGACACCGCGCTTCTCGACGACGCCCGCTCTCTTGGCATCTTCGATCTCCTGCCGGAGAGACGCGTCTGCCGCCGCAGCGGCGGCGGCAGACGTCGCGGCGGCGGCTGGCAGTACTGGCTTCGGGGCAGCCGGCTGCTGCGCAACGACCGGCGCTGCGGCCGGCGCCGAAGGCCTCGGAGGGGCGGGTACTACCGGACGCGGCGGCGCAGGGGATGCTTGTTTTGGCGCCGCAGGCTTGGGGGGCTTTGCCGGTTTCAGGGCTTCGCCTGTCTCCTCTGCGAACGCACTTTCCCAGGCGAGGTCCAGCTCTTCCTTGGATGGCAGCGTCGCCGGTTTTTCCGGCGCTTTGACCACCGGCGGAGCGGCCTGCGGTGGCGGTGATGCCGCGGCCTTCTCCGCCGGCGCCGCTGCGGCGCCGCCGCGGAATGCCTCGACAATGGTCTTGAAGGACTGGGAGATGTTCTCGATAATGAGAGGATCTTCGGGTTTTTTCGACGCGATGCAGTCCACCATGAGCTTCACCGCATCGACGCAGTCGAAGAGGAAGTTCAGGGTATCGCGGCTGATCGGAATGGACCCCGAACGGAACAGGCCGAGCATGTCCTCGGCCTTGTGGCCAACGTCGCTGACCCCCTGGAACCCCATCATTGCGGCAGAGCCCTTGAGCGTGTGCGCCGCCCGGAAGAGCTCGTCGATCACGGACCGGTCGTCGGGCGTCTTCTCGAGGGCGAGCAGACCCGAGTTGAGGTTCTGGATATGCTCGCCAGCCTCTATCAGGAAGAACTCTATAATGCCGGATTTATCGAGGGAGCCTGACATAGAGCCTATTCAACGAACCCCAGCTTGATCTCCTCGTCGCTCGTCGTGACGTCCTCGGCGAGCTGCGGATAGCTTCCCTCGAGAACAGGAAGCTCGCCTTCCGCGGCGGGTACGGCCTGTTCTTTGCCCAGCTTGAACCGGCCGATCGCGTCGGTAAGCTGTTTCGACAGCTCTGCCAGCCGGTTGATGGTCTCAACCGTATCGCGAACGCCGACCGTGGTTTCCTGGGTCAGTTTGGAGATGCTGTCCATGGAGGTCACGACGCTTTCGGAAACCTTCACCTGGTTCGCGGCGGAATTGGTAATGTCCGTCACGAGGCCGGAGGTCTGTTTAACGATTTGTTCGATCTCGCGGAGCGCGGCGCCCGCCTGGTCGGCGAGCTTCGTTCCTTCCTCCACTTCACGGGTACCCTCTTCCATGACCGTCACGGCCTCGCTCGTCTCCACCTGAATGCCCTTGATGAGGCTGGTGATGTCCTTGGTCGCGCGCGCAGCACGTTCTGCCAGCTTCCGGACTTCATCGGCAACGACGGCGAAGCCTTTGCCCTGCTCGCCGGCGCGGGCGGCCTCGATCGCGGCGTTCAGCGCCAGCAGGTTCGTCTGGGTCGCGATCTCGTTGATCACCTCGATGATGGCGCCGATCTCGAGGGAGCGTTCGCCGAGGCCCTTGATCTTCTTTCCGGTCGTCTGCACCGCGGCCCGGATCCGCTGCATGCCCTTGATCGTCTCCGCCACGGAAGAGCCGCCCTTCACGGCGGCCTGAGTTGCCTTCAAGGAGGCCTGGGTAGCGGCCTCGGCGTTCTCCGCCATGCGCTGGATCGTGTGGGACATCTCGTTCACCGCGCCCGACGCGCCCTGGATCTGGGCCGTCTGCTGCTCGGCGCCCCTGCGCATGCGCTCGGAAGCCTGCAGGATGTCGCCCGTCGAACTCTGGATCTCATGGGCAACGTTGCTCGCCTGGGAGACCAGCGCGGTAAGACCGTTGATCATGAGGTTGAATGCGTCTGCCACGGAACCCAGTGCGTCGGCGGTCACTTCGGCCTTGACCGTCAGGTCGCCTTCGGCGGCGCCGCTCACGATGGAGAGAAGATCCATGACCTGGTGCTGCATCTTGTCCCGGTCGGCTTCGGTCTGGACCAGGCCCTGGAGACGGTCGATGGTGTTGTTGAGCGTTGTGCCCAGCTGTCCAAGCTCGTCAGCGGACTTTACGTTCGCCTTCTTCGAAAGATCGCCGCTCCCGAGTGCTTCGGCGACCCGCATGAGGTCTCTCACCGGCGCGATGATGATGGTGGCCATAATGATGGTGATGAGGGACAAGGCAATGAGGGCACCGGCGCCGACATAGATGATCTTCAGCAGGATGTTCCGGATGTTCAGCTTGATCTGGGTGATGTTCAAGCCGATGTGGATGGAGCCAAGCGCACCGCCGCCCACCGGCGAGGCGATGTCCGTCACCTCGATGATCGTGTCCTTGAGCGAGAGATTGGTGTTCTCCGTCCCGAAGGGCACGTTCGGCTGGAGCTGGTTGATGTTCTCGAGCTCAGGCGGGACAACGTTGCCTTCGAAGGACGAGGACAGGACCTTTCCCCGGCTGTCCCGGATGAAGGCATAGGCCACGTCGGCCTGACCGATCGCCTCGCCCAGGATGAACTGGAGGGCATTCAGGTCTTCCACCTGGACCGGCTCCGCGGCCTTGACGCTGAGACCATCCGCCAGGATCAGCGCCTTGTTCAGGGCCTCGTCCCGGAGGGTGTTCTGGAGCTGGTAATAAACGAAGCCGAGGATGCCCGATCCGAACACGGCGGACATGCCCACGATCATGAGCACGACCTTGATCCTGATACTGATGCGGCGGAGCAGGAGAATATCAACGATCTTCATGGACGAACTCCTTTATGCAGGTAATAGCGTCGCGCGGCCGCAGAGGGCCGGGCAGTATGCTGCGCTAGGTCAGTCTGACGGCCTCCAGCAGGCGGTCGATGTTCAGCAGAGCGGCAACGCCGTTCTGACGCTGGATGATCGCCTTCAGATACCGGCTGCGGTTCTTGGCTCCCGTATCCTGGGCGGCCACCTCGGCAGGCAAAGGCAGAACGCTGCTCAAGGGCATCGAGATCACCTCGGCGACGGAGTCCACGAGGATCCCGAGGGTCATCTGATTGTACCGGATGATCGCGATCTGATTGGCGCCGGCGGCGACAGGAAGGGATAATGCGGGGCGGATGTCAACAATGGGGACGATGTTGCCCCGAAGATTAATGATGCCGATGACATGGGAAGGGGTGGTCGGTACAGGAAAGATCTTCTGGGGAATGATGATCTCGGCCAGGATATCGACCGTCACGGCATAGGTGTCCCCGCTGATGCTGAAGAGACAAATGCGAACTTCCTCTTCCGCGGTCGCATGCTGCACCACCTGTGCGGTGACATCAGTGTCGATATCGGCCAATCAGGGCCCCCTCCGGAATCCTGGCTAGATATACTTCTTGACGGTCTTGAGCAGATCTTCCGGCTTGAACGGCTTGGTGAGATACTCATCCGCGCCCTGCTTCATTCCCCAGAACTTGTCGCTCTCCTGGTCTTTCGAGGTCACCATGATGACCGGGATGTTCTTGGTCTGCTCATAGGTCTTGATCTCTCGGCATACCTGAAACCCGTTCTTCTTCGGCATGATCACATCAAGGATTACCAGGTCGAACTTCTCGGACTTCGCCTTTGCTTCGGCAGCCTCGCCATCCATCACCGTGACGATAGAGTGTCCCGCCGTCTGCAATGCCTGCTGGATGATCTGCAGTTCCGCCAGGCTGTCATCTGCTACGAGTATCTTGGCCATTTTCCTCTCCTTTTTGTGTCACGCGATGATGAGCAAAGGTAACACATTTTGTTGGTATTGTCAAGTTTTCTTTCGTTTTATCACACAGTTGCGGATATCCGGGTCTATTTCTTCTTTCTGATCAGGTTCACCGACAAAAGAATGAACAGGCTCTTGGCGACATCGAAGTCCGAAAGGAACGCCTGATCAATGATGTCCTGGACCGACCGTCTGCCGTCCACCATGGCGAAGACCTTGAGGTCGATATCGCTCAATCCCCGGCGGGTCAACTCTTCAGCGTTACCGATCAACGGCTCGAAGACCATCAAGAAATGCGGTATTTTCTGCTGGATCAATACCCATTCGTCGGAACGTCTCGTCCCCTCGAGAATCATGTCGTCAACCTTGAGGGCAACAGGATTGGCAAAGACCGGGGGCTGGGCCTTGTCGAAGAAGAACTCCCCATCCTTCCATCCCAGCGCCTTGAACACCACCGATTCCGTATGGCGCCGGAGGCAGGCCCCAAAGGTCTTCTGGTCCAAAAGTTTTTCCTGTGCCAGCACGCCATCGATGGGCTGCCCGGTCATCTCGGCGATGCGGCTCGCATGCTGAAGCCCGCCCTCTCCGACACGGCAGGTCTTTTTCAGCAGCCCGTCCATACCGGGCGTGCTGCCGTTCATGTTACAGCTGGCAAAGCCGATCGCTCCATCCTTGAAAAAGATCTCTGCATCACCTTCGTTGCGGTTGATGACCAGCCTGCCGCTCTGGCGCTGGAGGGCCAGCATCTGCATAAGCTCGACGATGCGGAAGGCCGCGAGATTGCCCTTGATGGAGATGTCTCCGCCGGCCGGCCCTTTGCCAAGCTCCCTGCGAATGATGTCCGGAAGCGTGTTGCTCACAAAGTCATCGAGGATGCGCTTCACGACCGCGGTGATCTGGGCCTGGAGACCCTCGGCGGCAGGAGCGGCGAATGCCTCCGATCCGCCCCGGGACGGGGCTGTAAAGGGAACGGGCCGGGCCCTGGCAGCAGCGGCTGAGGACGCGGCCTTTGCCGCTGCGGCTTCCTGAGCCCTTTTGTCCAGCACCTCGCGGATCTTCGCGAGGAGCTCTTCCGGCTGGAACGGCTTGGTGAAATATTCGGAGATGCCGAGGACATCGACGAACTTGCTGCCGACCTTGTCGCCTTTGGATGTCACCAGGATGATGGGCGTGTCACGAAACTCCGGGTCGTCCTTCAGGACCTTGCACACCTGGTACCCGTTCATCTTGGGCATCACAAAGTCCACCAGGATCAGCGCCGGCCTCTCCGACTTGGCCTTTTGGATGCCTTCTTCTCCGTCGGACGCAAGAACGACCTGGTAGCCCTGCGACGACAGGATCATCTCGATCAGCCGCTGAACGGTCGGACTATCATCTATGTTGAGGATCTTCTCACCTGCCATGGCATACCCCGGGTCGCAACAAATCGATAATAGCACGGCGGAAAAGGAAATGTCAATAAATTTGCCAGAAAATTCAGCAGGTTCCTTGCAGAATACCGCGGGGAAGGCGCTTCGGCAAGGGGCGGGTCAGAGACGGATATCGTCGATCTGCCTGGCCAGCCTCTTGACCAGCACGACCCCGGTTTCGGTGTTGTAGATGAGCTTGCGGCCGACCTTGCCGCCCGTATCAGCGCTGAGCACGGGTATGTTCTCGCTCCGGAGTAGATCTTCGGCAAGCTGGATGTTGCGCTCGCCGATATTCATGAAGGGGTTCGATATGTTCAGGACGATGCCGCCGCCGAAGACCTTTGCCCGGAGATTGCGCCGGTCAGACCCGAACGCCAGCATCTTCTCGATCAGCTTCGCGATCGCGATATTCCCGTATTTCGGCGACGCCAGCCCCTCTCCATTCCAGAAGGGAAGCATGTAATGGTTGATCCCGCCCTGGTTTCGGACACAGTCCCAGAGGCAGACCGACACGCAGGAGCCCAGAACGGTCGTGACAATATGCCGCTCTTCATGAACAAAGAGGCTGCCGGCAAGTAGATAATGGGTGTTTTCGCCCTGTTCAGGTATCATTACGAACATCCATACGGGGAGCCCAGGCGACAGGGCCCGCCGGTCAGATCAGAACTGCGTCCCGCCCTCGAAAATGAACTCATTGCCGTCGCCGGACGTCACGTCGACGGCCCGGTCCGTCCCGAGTTCGGCGATGGAAACAGTGAACACGCAGCCTTTGCCCTCGGCGCAGACCAGCATGACGGTCCCGTCGAGCATCTCCACAAGCGCCTTCGTGATGCTGAGTCCGAGGCCGTGACCTTTGTGGCGCTTGCGAACGCCCATGTCAAGCTGGACGAACCGGTCGAACACCTTCTTGCAGTCCTTCTCGGGGATGCCGATACCTTCGTCCGCAATGGAAATGTTCAGCCGTTCTCCTTCCCGCCAAGCGCGGACGGTCACCCGCTTGCCCTCAAGGTTGAACTCGATTGCGTTGGCGAGAAGATTGGCCAGCGCCTTCTGAAGCTTGTCCGGGTCCGTCTTGAACGTGAGCGGCCCCTCGCCGGGCTCGAACTCCACGGCCAGCCTCTTCTCAGAAGCCTTGTGCCCAAAGACCGCGATCTGTCCCCGTATCAGCGCGGCAACATCGACCTGCGCGACGCTCACCGTCGTCTCGCCCGCCTCAAGCTCTGCGGCCGAAAAGATGTTCCGGAGCTGAAAATCGAGATCGAACGCCTCATGATAGATCGTGCCGGCCATGGTGCGCGCGGTGTCGGCGTCGGCCTTTTTGTCCACGATCTGTTTTGCCATGCCCATGATGGACATCAGTGGATTGTTGATCTCGTTCCTGATGTTCGACAGAAAATCGGACTTGAGCGATTCGGATTGCCGCAGCTTCTCGTTCACCGCCTCGAGATTCTGCGTCATCGCCCGCAGATTGGCAACGGCGATCCGGTTTTCCTCGAACCTTTTCTTGAGCTCATCCAGCAGCATCTCGTCATCTGTTCTTTCCACAGCATCCTCCTTCCGGGCCTCCCGCGGTGAACGCCTCATACACCGCTTCTCCAGGCAGCGGGCGCAAACTGCCGTTCTCGTTCCAGGCCATGCGCCGGCAGAATGCCAGGGGAGTAAACCCGCGGGCCGCCAGCGTCGCACGTATACATGATAGCCGAAATATTGCCGGGCAGGGGAAAAGAAAACCGGGGGCGGACTAATCACACTTGATGTTTTCCTTGCACAATCCATCGTCGGGCAGGGGGTTGAAGATCGGGTTCTTCGTGTCGGAAGGCGTGAACTGCAGGTTAAATGGCCCGGTCGGCTGGACAGCGACGTTATTCCGCGCTCCTGCGGCGGGCTTCACTTTCCTGGCAGGGCCGGGGGAGGACGGGGGGAGGAAATGGCGCCGGATCGCGTCGGCGCCGGTAAGGAAGATCTTTTCCGCAGGACCGTTCACCATCAGCGTTGGGACATGCTCGATGCCCAGGTTCTTGAGGAGCGGCGCATACTCTTTCACCTCAACGTGTCTGACCTCGACCTTATTCTCCTCTAACAGTTTCCGGATCTCGGAGCAATGTTTGCAGTCTGCGCTGTAAAAGAGGATGTACTTCTGGTCAAGGGGGAGCGCCGTGCCTCCTGCAGGCAGGACAAGATAGAAGAGGCTCAGGACCGCCAGGAGAGCCCCGAACCCGGCGAAGACCTCGCGGTGGCCGCCGAGAATGCGAAGGATGCCCAGCGCGACAAAGATGCCGAACACGCTCATACAGAAAACGCAGACCGCATGCAGGCGGAACAGCTGGTAACCGACGAAGAACCCCTCGCCCGCCAGGGACACGATGATGAGAAAATTGATGGTCCGCACATATCGTTCGCCTGTCGACCGCATCTCCTGCGCCGCAAGAACAGCGGTCAGCACGAGCGTCCCGAGCCCCATCAGGACCATGGCAAGGTCCCCGAAGCGGGTGTACTGTGAAACGACCTTGCAGCTTTCGGCTGCACAGATGCTCGTTCCGAATGACTGCAGCACGGCCTCGGCGAGGAAGAAGAGCGAACCCAGCGCGCTCACGATCAGGAACAGCAGTGTTGACAGGTACTTCCCCTTCATGTCATGGCTCCAGGGAATGCCGGGATACAATGCGTCCTGGGGCTGACAATCCCTTGGCAACCGCGTCGATGAACTCCCCGGTGAGCGCGTATTTGCCCGGACGAGGCTCGGATATGGCCGCGAGGTCCTTGGTCATCACGCCGCCTTCAATGGTCCTGATCACGATCGCCTCAAGGTTCCGCGCGAAGGCAACGACATCCGGCGTGCCGTCGAGCTCGCCCCGGCGGGCAATCGCGCCGGTCCAGGCAAAGATGGACGCTACGGAGTTCGTCGAGGTCGGGTTGCCCTTCCGGTGTTCATAGTAGTGGCGCATGACGGTGCCGTGGGGAGCCTCGTATTCGTATTTGCCGTCGGGCGATACCAGCACCGAGGTCATGAGCCCCAGGCTGCCGAAGCCGCTGGCGACCATGTCGGACATCACGTCGCCGTCGTAGTTCATGCAGGCCCAGAGCATGCCGCCCTCGGACTTGATCACCTGCGCCACTGCGTCATCGATCAGCATGAAGCGGTACTGGATACCCGCCTGATCGATGCCGCTCTTTGCCTTCGCCGCTTCTTCGGCGAAGATATCGCGGAAAAGACCGTGGTACTGCTTGGAAATCGTGTCCTTGGCGCCGAACCAGATATCGGTCCTCTCAGTAATTGCGTACTGGATGCAGGACTTCGCGAAGCTCCGGATAGAACGCTCCGTGTTGTGCATGCCCATGACCACACCCGGCCCCTTGAACTCATGGACAAGGACGGTCTGTACCCCACCACCGCCCGCGGGCGTGAAAACGATCTCGGCCTTTCCCGGGCCGCCCACAACGAGCTCGCTGTTCTTGTAGATGTCGCCGTAGGCGTGCCGGCCGATGATGATCGGCCTTTTCCAGCTCCTGACCGCTGGCGGGACATTCTTGACGATGATCGGCTTGCGGAAGACCGTGCCATCGAGGATCGACCGGATGGTGCCGTTGGGGCTTGCCCACTGCTTCTTGAGGCCGTATTCCTTGACGCGCGCGGCGTTCGGCGTGATGGTCGCGCACTTCACCCCCACGCCGTGCAGCTTGATGGCCTCGGCCGCCTCGACCGTGACCCGGTCGTCAGTCTCGTCGCGGTGCTTCATGCCGAGGTCAAAGTATTTGAGGTCGACCGAGAGGTGGGGAAGGATCAGCTTCTCCTTGATCATCTGCCACATGATCCGGGTCATCTCGTCCCCGTCCATCTCGACGATGGGGTTCTTCACGGTTATGGACACAGGCCTGTTCTCCTTTGGCGTCATCCCTGCCCTGCGGTCCTAGCCGCAGAGCTCGAGGGCGCTGAAGAAATACGCGATCTCATACGAAGCGGTCTCGGGCGCGTCGGAACCGTGGACCGAGTTTGCCTCCATGCTCTGGGCGAACTCCTTCCGGATGGTGCCGTTGGGGCTTGCCCACTGCTTCTTGAGGCCGTATTCCTTGACGCGCGCGGCGTTCGGCGTGATGGTCGCGC
>Ga0102851_10000087_pt1 | contig 36012 bp, 31 predicted proteins | sample Mud3Dept3metaG_FD_79558 | JGI IMG/M metagenome (GOLD analysis project Ga0102851, IMG submission 79558) | Freshwater wetland microbial communities from Ohio, USA, analyzing the effect of biotic and abiotic controls - Mud 3 Core 4 Depth 3... | ecosystem: Environmental > Aquatic > Freshwater >... | reverse complement strand
CGGGGTGCTGCGCCTTCCAGAGCAGCCCCCCGGTGAGGGTGTGTTTCCAATCGAGGAAACTGATCTTGTTCTTGTAATGGTCATACAGACCAAACACGTCTTTAAACGGAAAATGATTGGTCCTCGGGTCCTGCATGGTGACAGAAGGCTTACTCAGATCTTGATTCTTCGGGTCATACCCTGGATTGCAATTATACTCCACGTGACATTGTCCACAGAGGAGCCTGGAATCATACTCCGGCAGTATGGCGATCTTCCTCGTATAGCCGCGGGCGCCCATTTCGATCACCTGAACCTTTGTCCGCTTCGGGTCATTGTGCCAGAGCGTGTCGCCATCCTTGCGCGTGATGGCATCGATCAGGGCATCCCTGACGATACGCGGTTTGGCCGCATGGGGATCATGACAGGTGAAACAGTTGAGGCCATGTTGCACGCTCCGGGCCATCTCCACGACCGATGACGTCCTCGACCATTTGGCTCCTTTGCCCGGCTCACCCATATACGCCCAGTCGAGGATCTGGTCCTGCGTCTTGCACTGCAGGCAAACAGGGTTGGCTGCTATCGCCGTTTGCGGCTTGAATACTTTTTGCACATTAGTTCCCGGCTCCCTGTCCTGCAGCGTATCCCACGTCTTGCCTGTCTCAAAGATGTAATTCCAGCCCTTTTTCGGCTCAAACCTGCCCCCGAATGCCCGGTCTACGACGAACTGATCGGTCAGCATATTGACGTGGCTTCTTGTCAACCCGTGCTCCTTTGTGAAACCGTGGCCCATCATTAATTTGTCCCAGAATGGATTAGGGGCCCTGTTCGTCAACTGGGATTTCTCGTCCCTGGCCGGCCGATGGGTCGCCAATTTCTTGAAACTTGCATACTGCAACTGGTGACACTGTCCGCAGGCCTCCCAGGCCATATCAGTGACAGGTCTCGTTTCAGGGCCTGGATTAGCGAGGTGTTGCTCCAGTCCCTTGTGGCAGCTCAAGCACTGCACTTTTACATGCTTGCCACTCGTGTGAAGCTCCTGAACCTCAGAATGACACGAGTAGCATTCGGCAGCCTTAGGCTCCTTTGCGCCAGCCGCCTTCTTTTGGGCACAGTCGCCGTCTGTCCAGCCAATCGTCAACAGAGCAACAGCTGTCAATGCAATGACAAGAAAACGAGCCCTCATCATACCCCTCCTTGTTCCTTCCATGATAACGTTAAGAGAGTCTATTATACCGATTACTCGTTGCCCTGTGAAGCGCTAAAGCAACGATCTTGCCCCTGCAGCCACCTCCTCCAGGGCCTTCCGATCTATGAGCCGTATGTGCCGGCCATCCACCTCCAACAAGTGTTCCTGACTCATCCTGGCCAGAATACGCGAAAGTGTCTCGGGGATAGTACCAAGCAAGTTGGCAAGTACCACCTTCGGAATGTCGAGCTCCAGCGCGTCAACCCCCTTTTGCTGCCCACTCAAATAGAGCAGGTACGACGCCAAGCGGGCCGGCACTGCCTTGAGCGAAAGGCTCTCAATAAGGGCACTGAACCGCCTCAGCCGCCGCGACAGCAGAGCCAGCATGTTCATGCTCAGGGAGGGCTCTTTCCTCATAAGATCCACAAATGCATCTCGTGGGAGAAAAAGAACCTTGGTGTCCTCCATAGCCTCGGCATTCGCAGGAAATCGCTCTCCAGCAAAGACCGCTGCCTCACCAAATGGTTCCTGAATACCCAGTATGTGGAGGATCTGTTCCTTGCCGTCAGGAGCGAGCTTTGATACCTTCACCCTCCCCACCAGCACCATGTAGAACCCGCTCGCTTCCTCCCCTTCCGAAAAAATGATCTGCCCTTTCTTGAAATGCTTCTGGGTGGCTATCGAAGCAAGCTGCTCCACCTGTCGTAGCGGCAATCCTTGAAACAGAGGCACATTTCCGAGAAATTCAGCGGTCTTCATGCGTGTAAGCTCACAGACTAACACGCGAGTCAAAAAGGTTAAAGACAAACTTTCACGGTTCAGGTTTTGCATGCAGTTGACATAAAGTGCAAGTTGTAGCAAAATTAGGCTAATGTGCTCTATGATGATATTCAAGCAATTAAGATCATTGAATAAAACACCGCCAAAGGTGTTAAGCCTTTTAGGCTATTTTATTCCTGTCTTTCTCCTCTTTCTCGCAACCGGGCACGCCGTGACCATCTCTGACCGTGCGGGCGGTGGTATTTACTGGGGCGGCAAGTACGTAAACATCAAACCGTCCATGCACACGGACGTGATCGGCAGACGGTCCGCAGTCGATCAGATGGACATCTCAATGCAGAATGACGTCCTCACCGTAAAGATCACCGGGCCCTACTTCTACAACTATGTGCACAATGTAAAGCGCACACAGGACGCTCCCCCGGGGGACCTGTACGTCAGCTCAAAGGGGTGGCAGGTATCAGGCAGTCCGCCATACACCAAAGACATTTTCGAAGCGTCTGAGGGCTGGGACTACGTGGTTTCGTTTCAGAACAAAAAGGTTTACAAACTGCGTTTTTCAGATATAATTATGACATCTCGACTTCCTTACACGAGCAAATACAGGGCACAGCAGGCGTGGAGAGGTGGTTACGGGGAGTACCTGGACGAGGCTGAGGTTATCCTTAACGACTCCGGCCTGACGTTCATCTTTAGTGTGAGGAACATGCAGTTGGAGAGCGAGATCGGCGTTCACTGGACAATGAAATGCGGCAATGATATCGTCGAGGGCTCTGCCCCGGTGCCGGCTATAGCCATGGCTCCGGTGGCCGCAGACCCGGCATATGCCGAACTCTCCCCTGCCGAACCGGGCGATGCTGTGGGGAGCGATGTCATTCCGCCTGACAGGTTCCCGGCTGCTATGACAGGCGCTCCTTCTCCGGAGGCTTTCGGCGCGGGTACGTCTTCAGGGAGCGCGGCGTTTGTTGCGCCCGCGTTGTTGGGTGCGGCCCTTCTCCCGTTCAGCCTGAACTCCGGCGATTCTGATGACAGTTATGGCGTTGGTGCGGGCAGTGTAGCGCCCCTTGCAGCGCCCGCTGTAGAACCCCCCGGTGGAGTGCCCGCTGTTGAACCCCCCGGTGGAGTGATAAACCCATTCAGCTATCCGGAACCAACAGTCTCAGTGCCGGAGCCTTCTACGGCTCTGCTCCTCGCCGCCGGGCTTTTTTGCCTGCTATCGAGGAATCGAATTATCAGGAAACCTATGAAATAGCCCATCCGCCTGACCTGGCGGATCGGCCGGAGAGAAAGCCTCAGATGAGCTTAGGGAAATCAGTCGTTATGCTCTTGGGCCTTCTATTTTTCACACACTTCACCTTTGCGGCCCATGCCGCTAATTCTGTAGCAATTCCCGTGCCAAGTCCATCCGAGGCCATCTGCCATGGCCGCCATGTCGCCAGCTTCAAAGAAGCTTTGTCGACAGTCGTCTGTATAGTTGCGGGCGACCTCAACCTCCCTGTCTATGGAGGGCACCTTGTGCTCCACCCGAATCGTCAATCCTTCGAGTCCTCCCTCATCGCCGGCACCAGGTTTGATCCGGCCTATGCCCGGCAGACAGCGAGCTGGGCTCTGGCCGTCAGCACGGCGGACCGCATCCTTGTAAATGAGGCGGCCCTGAGCGCATTGCCATGGTCCCAACGGATAGCAGTGATCGCTCACGAGATCACCCACTCGACGCAATACGGCCTCGCCTCGGGTCGGCGAAGCACGTCCGAGCAATGGTTGCGCGAAGGCTTTGCAGAATGGGTGTCCGCTCGCGTCACAGACTTCCTGGAACCGGGAAGCCTTGCCCAAAGAACGAGGCTTGCCGTCAGCCGCATCCGAAAAACGAGCAGGCAGGGCTTGCCGTCCCTTTCTCAGTTGGTCACGTTCCGCGAGTTTGCAGAATTGAGGACGGGATTCGCGGGCTCTGCCGTTTACGACGTGTCTTTCCTGGCCGCAGACTTCCTCATCGGCAAGGTGGGGCTGCCGGCCGTGGTCAATTACTTTCGTCTCTTCTCGCTATCGGATGACCGGGGCAGAAACTTTCAGACCGCCTTTGGGCAAGACCTTTCCGCGTTGGAAGACCGGTTCTCCTCATACCTTCAAAAGCTCGTGGAATAAGACAGGGACCTTCGCACAAGATTGTTCTGTTTTCTTGATTTAAGTCAAAGCGAACCCCATAATTAAGCTATAGACTGTTTGTAAGATGAGCGTGAAGCAAATGCTTGCGCAACCAAATCAACCCTAAAGGAGGAGTTATGTTCTGTTATCAGTGTGAACAAACAGCGAACGGCACGGGATGCACCAAGATAGGCGTGTGCGGCAAGGAACCTGATGTGGCTGCGCTTCAAGATGTTCTCGTTTACGCGTTGCAGGGTCTTTCTCAGGTGGCTTTGGAAGGACGGAAAGTGGGAGTGAACGATCACGACGTGAATGTGTTCGTCTGCAAAGCCCTATTCGCCACACTTACCAACGTGAACTTCGATACGGATCGGTTTGTCAACTTCATCGGCCAGGCGGTATCGCTGCGTGAGGCGCTGAAGGCCAAAGTCAAGGCAGCCGGGGGTAAAGCGGACTTCGCCGAAGGGCCCGCAGCCTTCAAGCCCGAGGCAACAGTTGCCGGACTGGTCGCTCAGGGAGAGAAGGTGGGACCAAAATCTGACACCAGCGTCAACCCCGATATCCTCTCTCTTCAGCACGTACTTCTGTACGGGCTAAAGGGTGTGGCCGCGTATGCCGACCACGCGCAGATCCTGGGCAAGGAGGATGATACGGTCTATGCGTTCTTGCAGGAGGCCCTGGCAGCCCCTCTGAGGAAAGACCTCGGACTTAACGACTGGGTCGGCCTCGCCCTCAAGTGCGGAGAGATCAACATCAAGGCCATGGAGCTCCTGGACGCTGGAAACACAGGTGCCTATGGACACCCGGTGCCGACCAAGGTACCACTGGGTGCAAAGAAAGGCAAGGCCATCCTTGTATCCGGCCATGACCTGAAAGACCTCGAAGAGTTGCTGAAACAGACCGCGGGCAAGGGTATCAATGTTTACACTCACGGAGAGATGCTGCCGACACACGGTTATCCTGAGTTGAAGAAGTATCCTCACCTTTACGGCCACTATGGCACAGCGTGGCAGAACCAGCAGAAGGAGTTCAGCAGCTTTCCCGGCGCCATCCTCATGACTACCAACTGCCTGATGAGGGTGCAGCCCACGTACAAGGATAACGTCTTCACGGCCGGACTCGTGGGCTGGCCTGGTGTTCCACACATAAAAGACCGCAACTTTGGCCCCGTGATCGAAAAGGCACTCAGCTTGCCCGGGTTCAGCGAAGACAAGAATGGAAAGTCGGTCATGGTTGGGTTCGCCCGCAACACGGTCATGAGCGTCGCAGGCCAGGTAATAGAGGCGGTTAAGAACAAGAACATCCGTCATTTCTTCCTGGTCGGCGGTTGTGATGGAGCTAAGCCCGGACGCAACTACTACACCGAATTTGTCGAAAAGGTACCAAAAGACTGCGTTGTTCTCACCCTTGCCTGTGGAAAGTTCCGCTTCTTCGACAAGGAGCTGGGCGACATCGGCGGTATCCCGAGGCTTCTCGACGTCGGGCAGTGCAACGACGCGTATTCAGCAGTGCAGATTGCCATTGCATTGGCTGGTGCGTTTAAGGTCGGCGTGAATGACCTGCCCCTATCGCTGGTGTTGAGCTGGTACGAACAGAAGGCGTGCGCGATTCTCCTCTCCCTGCTCTATCTCGGCATCAAGAACATACGCCTCGGTCCCAGTCTGCCTGCATTTGTGACACCGGCTGTGCTCGATGTGCTGGTAAAGAATTTCAATATCATGCCGATTAGTACGCCGGATCAGGATCTGAAGGCGATATTAGGATAAGGATCATGGGTCAAGGGTCCAGGGTCAAGGGTCCAGGAGGGACGGAGCAAGTCTGCTTTGATGCTCATTACTGGACCCCGGACCCAGGCCCCCGGCCCCTCAGGTGATTCACAATGATATGCCCCGGTCAAGATACGCGTTACTGGAAACCCGGCGACATTTTCGAAGTCGATTGTCCGCGGTGCGGATCAAAGCTTGAGTTCTTCAAAGACGAGTCAGCGCGCCGCTGCAAAGCATGTCAAACCATGGTCGCCAACCCGCGCATGGACTTCGGGTGCGCCGCATACTGCAAATACGCGGAGCAGTGCCTCGGCGAGATGACACCGGATCTCCTGGCCAAGAGAAAAGACCTTCTCAAGGATCGGGTAGCGGTTGAGATGAAGAAGTACTTCAAACAGGACTTTCAGAGCATCAGCCACGCCATGAAAGTGAGCCGATACGCAGAGCAGATCGCATCCGATGAAAAAGCTGACCTTGCCGTGGTGCTCTCCGCCGCGTATCTGCACGCCATCGCCTGCCCGGAGGGAGAAACCGGCGCTCCGGCTCCGGGTCCTTTCTGCGGCGGGCTGGGAACCGTGCAGGCACTGCTTCAGCCCCTGGGACCCGGTGAGGAGTTTATCGACGAAGTATTGGACACGATCAAGGCACTCTGGGGGAACCAAGGCAGCCCCGGAAGCAAGAACGCCCGGATTCTCTGCGACGCGCATACGATAGCCACGGAGCAAGAGAAGGAGGGAGGGCAGCTAAAGATAGAACAGGGCCTCGGCGCCCTTTTTCATACGGAGGCCGGAGAAAAGCTCGGAGCAAAAATTCTGTTAAAGGAGAGTTCCCATGAAGCTTAAGCGTAAGATAATTGAGATCGATGAGGGGCGTTGCTCCGGTTGCGGCATCTGTGCGACAGCATGTGCGGAAGGCGCCATAGAAATAAAAGATGGAAAAGCGAGGCTCGTGTCAGACATCTATTGTGACGGGCTGGGTGCCTGTATCGGCGAATGCCCGGAGGATGCGCTCACCATCGTGGAACGTGAGTCAGAAGAGTTCGATGCAGAGGCTGTGGAAGAGTACTTGAAGGGAAGAACCCACCAGGAGGCACCGCAGCCAACACTGGCCTGCGGGTGCCCTTCATCCCACATTCAGACGTTTGCGCCGGGCACTGAGAAAGCCCCCCATAAGCCGGTCGACATACGGACTGCTTCCGCCGCGTCCGCACTTGCCCACTGGCCCATCCAGATCAAGCTCATACCGCCCCACGCACCGTTTCTCAAGGGGGCTGACCTGCTCGTGGCGGCAGACTGTACAGCGGTTGCCTATCCCGATTTTCACAATACCCTGTTGCCGGGCAAGGCAGTGCTCATCGGCTGCCCCAAGTTCGATGACGTGGATGAGTACGTGCAGAAGTTCGTGGACATCTTCAAACAGGCCGGCGTGAACAGCGTTACGGTCGTTGACATGGAAGTCCCGTGCTGTTCGAAGCTGCCTGCCCTGGTACGCCACGCAATGACCCTGGCAGGAAAGGATATCCCATTTAACGAGATCGTTATCGGCGTGAGGGGTCAGATCGTGGACAGGGCGAGGAAAATAGCGTGAAGAACAGGTAAGAGAAAAAGCAGGTTGAGGTAAGGACTAAAGCGAAGGTTAAGGTTAAGAAAAAAGGCGCCGTGTAGTTTTATCTCAACCTTTGCTTTAGTTTTTTCCTCAACCTTAACCTGCTTCTTATTTTACCTTAACCTGTATTACTCTCTATTGGTCTAGTATATCTCGGATCTTTCTGAGGAGTTCTTTCGGGGCTACCGGCTTCGAGACAAAATTAAGGCCCTCGTCAAGAACGCCCTTCTCATGGATCACATCGGCCGTATAACCGCTCGTGAATAGCGCTTTCACGTCCGGCCGTATCTTCCGTACGTATTGGTAGACTTCCTTTCCGTTCTTGCGGGGCATCACCACGTCGAGCATCACAAGGTCAACCTTTCTCTTATGTTTCAGAAACTTTGAAATCGCATCCTCTCCATCGATTGCTTCCACCACTGTGTAACCGAACTCCTGGAGCACGTTCTTTGTGAGTCGCCTTACTTCGGCATCGTCCTCGGCAACCAGTATCGTCTCCTTTCCGCCCACAGGCGAAGCAAGGGCTGCCTCCCTCTCTTCCCCATACGAAGAGCGGATAAGCGGCAGATACACTTTAAACACCGTGCCTTCTCCAGGTTCGCTGTACACATTCACGAACCCGTTGTGCTGCTTGACGATCCCGTAGACGATGGCAAGGCCAAGCCCGGTGCCCTTCCCGACTTCCTTGGTCGTAAAAAAGGGCTCAAAAACCCTTTGCCTGGTCTTCTCATTCATGCCCACGCCCGTGTCAGTCACGGCTATCAGTCCATACATTCCGGCCTTTCCATATCCGTGTCTCTTAACAAACTCGCTGTCCAGCTGGACCAGACTCGTGCCGATGGTAAGTTTCCCGCCTTCCGGCATTGCGTCCCGCGCGTTCGTGACCAGGTTCATCAACACCTGCCCCATCTGAGCGGCATCCGCAAAGACCGTCAGGTTCTTCTCGACGAAGTTAATTTTGAGTTCAATATCCTCGGAAATGAGACGGGCAAGCAGCTTTTCCATACCCTTTACGATCTCGTTGACTGTCACGGGCTTCGGATCGAGGATCTGCTTTCTGCCGAAGGCGAGCAGGCTCTGGGTCAGATTGGCAGCCCGTTCAGACGAGGCGATAATCTGGTCCACATAACTCCTCAACTGGTTGCCATCACCGAGCCGCATCTGTAATAGGTTCGCGTAGCCTATCACGGCGGTTAAAATGTTGTTGAAGTCGTGCGCTATGCCCCCGGCGAGCTGTCCGATCGCTTCCATCTTCTGGGAGTGGCGGAGCTGTTCCTCGAGTTTCTTGTGTTCCGTGATATCCATGTGATATCCGATTATCCCTGTGATGGCACCGCTTCCATCCCTCAGAACCGAGAGGGAGAGGTGGACATGGAATTCTTCCCCTGTCTTTTTCCTGTTGCGCACCTCCACCTCGTAACTCCCTGCCGCCTTGAGCGGCGGAATCACATGCTCCTGCAAGAACGTGTATTGCTCGTCGGGATACATCATGGAGATGTGCTTGCCGAGCGCTTCTTCCTGCGTCCACCCGAAAAGACGCTCGGCCCCCTTGTTCCAGATTGTGATGTGACCGGCAAGATCCGACGAGATGACCGAGTCGTGAATCTGGTCTATTATCTGGGCTTGCAGCTTCAGGGCTTCTTCCGAACGCTTGCGTTCCGTGATGTCGTTGCCGACACAGAGGATTTCTCGTGCGTTGCCTTGCTCGTCAAGAATGGGTCTGTTCGTCCAGGAAATCCAGACCCTCTCTCCACTCCTCAACATGTTCTCATTTTCATTTGTTTCATACTTTTCAGGCGTCCGCCCGATCTCGTGGATCATCGTCGACAGACTCCTGCCCGCGCTATCCTTCTCAGGCGCAATCGTTCCGATCACATTTTTGCCAAGGATCTCCTCCTCCGGGTAACCGAAGAACTTCTGGGCGAACTCGTTGAAGAAGGTAATGTTGCCGGTCACATCCATCCTGATGATAATGCTATTGGCACTCTGAACCAGCTCCCGATATTTTTCCTCACTCGCCCGCAAAGCCTCTTCAGCGAGTTTCCGTTCGGTGATGTCCGATGCCGTGAGGATGATCCTTCCGTCATCGAGCACCGTTGGCCTCATCTCGATGTCACGAACTTCTCCGTTCTTGCAGCGGACGCTGAAGGTCCTGTGGAGCGATTTTCCTTTGCTGAAGTCCTCCACCCACGTCCTGATCGCTTTTTTTCTGTAGGATTCGTCCGGGTAAGCTTTGCGAAACCAATCCTTGCCGGTTGGGATATCCTTCAAAGAGTATCCGGTTATCAGCGTGAACTGCGGGTTCACGTAGAGGTACCTTCCTGTCTTCTCAAGCAGGATCACTCCGTACGGAGCCTTCTGGAGAATCGCAAAAAATGTCTCCTTCTCCCGCCTTAAGAGCAGCTCTGCCTTCTTCCGTTCCGTGACATCCCGGAAGGCCACCACCATGCCGATGGCATTTCCCCTTTCATCCCGGATAGGGGCCGCACTGTAATCGATGGGCAAGGCTCCGTTTGCCCTGGAGCTAACGAGCAGTTGGCTCAACGGACCCACGATGACGCCTTCTTTCAGGCTCTTGAGCCATGGGTTCTCGTTAATTGGGTTCCCGTCCGCATCACTGATGCTGAATATATCAGTCAGGTCTCTTCCCAGGGCTTCAGACTCGTTCCAGCCAGTTAGCAATCCCGCATTGGCATTAAGAAAGGTCACCTTGCCTTCGGTGTTCGTAGTGATCACACCCTCACTGATCGACTTGAGCGTTGTGGAAAGCCAGTGCTGGCTCTCCTTTATGCGCTTCTCCATCTTGTGCTTGTAAAGTGCGACCTCGATCGTGGTGTGGAGTTCTCTCTCCTCAAAAGGTTTCAGGATATAGCCGAAAGGCTCCGTAACCTTGGCGCGCTGCAACGTGTGCTCATCCGCATACGCGGTAAGGTAGACCACGGGAATGTCAAGGTTGGTGCGGATATATTCTGCTGCTTCGACTCCATCCACGCCCCCTTTCAGAACGATGTCCATCAGCACCAGGTCGGGCCGGAGGGCCCCCACTTTCTCCAGGGCCTCCTCGCCAGAGGACGCCCAGCCGCAAATGTTGTATCCAAGACTCCTGAGGCTCCACTGAATATCTTTGGCTACAACGCTCTCGTCTTCGACGACCAGGACCCTTACCTGTGCCATCCTGCTATGCCCTCTCCTTATATCTTATTTCTGCAAAGGTGATTTTGAATTCAGTCCCTCCCGTGCGATTCAGTTCAATCTGCCCCTCAAGTTGATCAGTCAATGTGCAGACCAGCTGCAGACCAAGGGAATCCGTGTTCCTGAAGTCTACATTTTCAGGAAACCCGACCCCGTCATCCTTAACTACCAGTGTGAAATGGCCATCGTCTCTCTTGAGGTTTACAAGGATTTCTCCCGTCTTATCGGGGAACGCGTGCTTCAGCGAGTTCGATACAAGTTCATTGATGATGAGACCACACGGGATTGCAGTATCTACGCCAAGAAGGATGTCGTCCACGTGCGTCTTGAGGCGTACCCTGCCTGCGCTGTACGACCTGAACAGGTTCGAGGAAAGGTTCTGGATATATTCGGCAACGTCGATATTGGCAAGGTCCTTGGACCGGTACAGTTTCTCATGTATGAGCGTCATGGAACGGATCCGGTTGCGGCTCTCCTTGAACATCTCAAGGGCCTGGTTGTCCTTGATATACTTCGACTGCAGGTTGAGTAGGCTGGAGATAATCTGCAGGTTGTTCTTTACGCGGTGATGAACCTCTTTCAGCAGTACCTCCTTCTCCTTCAACGACAGCCTGATCCGTTCTTCGGCAACGCGCCGTTCAGTGACGTCCTGCAACAAGACCAATCGGCGCTGCCCCACACCCTCTTCCTCCCCGAGGGGGGAGACCAGGCAGTCCAGGTAACAGTTGCCCGAGCGACTCGTCTCGATTTGCGTTCTCTCTTTGATCTCGCCAAAATCGAACTGAAGCTCAAAGCGCACGGTATCGCCCCGCTGGACGCGCTCGAGCGTCTCTTCATCCATCAGAGGTTCTTCGAACAACCTTAGTTTCCTCGCTTCTTCGACAGTCGGCACTCCGAGAATCTCCATGCAGGCTTCGTTCATGTCAACGAGACGGCCATCCAGGTCATAAATCTGGATGCCGATCGGCGACTGGGTAAACACGTTACGGAAACGCTCTTCGCTCTCCCTCAGGGCCTTTTGACCCTGTTTGATTTCAGTGACGTCAAACCCCACTCCGATCAAGCCGACCACCGAGCCCCGCTCGTTCTTGAGCGGCACTTTACGCGTTGCCAGCGTGACCGTCCGGCCACTTTCCACCACAGTCTCCTCGCCTACGTACATTGCCTCTCCGGTCATCAATACGCGGGCGTCATCGGCACGATATTTTATCGCCTTGTCCCGTGAATAGAAGTCATAGTCAGTCTTGCGTACAATCTCTCGTTTGTTGAAGCCAACAGCGTCTGAGAATTTCTTGTTAGCAGTCATGTAAACGCTTTTCGAGTCTTTGAAAAAAACATACGCGGGCAAGCTGTCGAGCAGTGTGGAAACCTCTCTCTGGCTCTGGCGAAGCATTTCTTCCATGCGCTTCCTCTCCGCCAGGTCGGAAGTGATCGTGTACGCAGCGACCACGAACAGGATGAAGATTAACAGATACCCGAAACTGATCACGAAGGTGACATTTCGGCCGCCAAGTTCAGACACTCCGGAGCGTTTTTTCAAAAGCCCCTTCTCTTCGCGCTCGATCTCCTGGACGACCCTGGCGATGTCATCGCTGGTCTTCTTCCCCTCGTCCCGCATGATAACATCCATAGCAGCGTCAATGCCCTTGGAACGTTGAAGGCCAGCCCACTCCTTGATCAACGCGAGACGCTTGGAAAGAAGCAGGTCCAACTGGTCCACCCGCCGCATCTGTGCCGGGTTGTCTCCAGTCAGTCTCCGCAACTCCTTCAGGTCCCGCCTGATACCTTCGATGGCCTGTTGATACTGTTCCATGTTGGCCGGCTTACCTGTGATAAGGGCCGTGCGCTGGCTGCTTTCAGCCACATACAGACGGAAGTTGACATCTGCTACTTCGCGCAGGATTTCGTGCGAATGGAGCGCCCAACTCGCGTTGTCGATCACGCGAATCGTCGTCCAGTACGAGGCAACACTGACCGCCACCAACACGACCAGCGCAACAGCGAATCCCGCATAGATCTTCTTTTCGTCGGACCACTTTGGTTGCCGCTGATCACGACTGGAGCGACGACGCTTCTTCAAATCCTTGCCTCCGTGGCCGGACACAGCCCTCCCTGGGAGCTCCTATAGTCTGATATCGTACAACAAGGCATAGAAACAACAGTCCTACTGCGCACTTCGAGCGATGCTATCAACTTTGCAAAGGCCATACCACGCTTCCCTGTCTGGCGCAACTTCCCAAAAAGTATAATGTATCTCCCACCGCTTGTAAATCTTTCTTACGTTTGCAATCAGATAGCCTTTATGTGATACTTAGACCCTGACAATGGGCCTCCTGCATCTACTCTTCAAAGATCCTCTTACATTCGTTCTTCTATTGATTCCGCTCGCCTATTCTGTGATCATCCACGAGGTCGCTCACGGATGGGTTGCATACAGGATGGGCGACCCAACGGCCCGCTGGATGGGCAGGCTCACCCTTGACCCGAGGAAACACCTCGATCCGCTCGGCACAATCATGCTCTTTATCTTCGGCTTTGGATGGGCAAAACCGGTACCCGTCAATTTCAACAACCTCTCCGATCTCCGGAAAGGCCTCATCTTTGTCTCGGCAGCGGGTATTACCGCCAATATCATCCTGGCCTTTCTCGCCCTAGTAACACTCCGATTGGTGGACCTCGCGCCGTTCGGCGCAGTGGCCACCATGCTTCTTTTCCTCGCACGCATCAATATCGTGCTCGCTGCGTTCAACCTGATTCCCATACCGCCCCTCGACGGCTCCAAGATCCTGATGGGCTTCACTTCACGACAGTTTCAGTATTCCCTTTCGCGACTCGAGCCGTACGGCATGTTCATCATCATAGGTCTGCTCTTCCTGGGCGTTCTTGACCCCGTGATCAATTTTCTAGAGTGGGCAATAATCAGTCTGATAAGTCTCGTACTTCCGTAAGATCCAGCAAAGAGCCCGCAGCAGAAGGTTTTTGAAGTCCTCAGACGGTATACCGATTCGCCTTCAAGATGGAGGACCCAGCCACCGGCTGGGTACCCCGGCCGGCAGCGACTGTATTAGGCGGGAACCCGTGAGCAACCACGTTTCCCGCGTTGTCGAATAGGCCTACACGGGTGGCAAGAGGAGGGCGACGCAGACACGCGCAAGCGGGTACCCGGAAGGTATACGCTTGAAGGCGAATCGGCATCACATCTCGATGCGCTGCACTACTCCGTGCAGCTTCTCCAGCGGCAGGTCGTAAAACTGGACAAACGGAGGCGTCATGCGCTTCACCATGGCAAAGAGCCGCCAGAATATGTTCTTGGTGGTGATCTCCTCCAGGCCATAGAAGATGGCCTTTTCTTCGATGCCTGCCTTCTTCAGGATGTTTTCAATGTTGACGAGTTCCATGTAGCCCATCTCGATCACGAAACTGCGTAGGCCGGGCGCAAGATCAGTCTTGAATGCGCCTCTCACCCCGAAAGGACTGTCGACCGTGTGTACTGAGATGATAACGTTGTCTTCGTAAATGATATTATTTCTGAACATGGTGTGAACTATGTAGGGCGGAACGCGCGCCGTATCCCGCGCAAAAAAGAGGGCCGTCCCTTTTATTTTCGAAAGCTCCCGGTACACTTGGTTGTAGCTCTCGATGAAGACATCCATCGTGAGCGGGCGCATCCTGCGGTGAAGCACCCTCTGGCCCCACGTGAACAGGAGAATGAGGGCGAACGGGATACTCGCGACCACAAGAGACCAGTAGCCTCCGTGGGGTATCTTGCTACTGTTTGACAGCAGGTACGCCATATCGGCCAAAGTCACACAGAACGCGATCAGCGCTTTCCAGTACTGGTGCTTCAAGGCGAAGATCCACGTCATCATGACGCCTGTCAGGGTCATGGTCCCCGTGACAGCGAGGCCATAGGCCGCGGCCAGACGGCTCGATTCCTTGAACTGAAACATGATGAAGAGGACAGCGAGCATGAGAAACCAGTTGACGAAGCCGATGTAAATCTGTGAACGAAGCTCTGGAGACGTATACTCCACCTTGAACATCGGCAGAATCCTGGTATTGATTCCCTGGTAGACGATCGAGAACATGCCGCTTATCATGGCCTGCGATGCGATGACCGTCGCAATGATGCTGAGAACCAGAAATGGTATGTAGAGCAGCTGAGCCTGGTGGAGCACCATGCCGAAAAGCACATTCTGCGCCTTGGGGCCGTGGAGGAGAAAGGCACCCTGACCAAGGTAGCACAAGGCAAGGGCCACGAATACAAGGCACCATGCCTGAATGATAGGCCTTCGACCGAGGTGGCCCATATCAGCGTATAAGGCCTCGCCACCGGTCGCGCACAAGATCACCTCCGACAGGACAAAGAAGCCAGTCAACCCGTTCTCATAAAGAAACCGTGCGGCATAAAAGGGGTTAAAGGCCTTCAGCACCCCCGGCGTCTGAACTATGGAGAGGATGCCCGACAGCGCAAGCGCGAGAAACCAGATAAGCATCAACGGTCCGAACGCACTGGCAACGCTCTCCGTGCCCCGTTTTTGAACGAAAAAGAGGCCTACGGCAATTGCCGCAGCAATGAAAATCAGCGTCGTCTGACTGGTGTGCTCGAGCCCCGGTATGAGAAGCATACCTTCTACTGCACTCAATATACTGATGGCCGGCGTAATGACACCGTCGCCGACAAGGAGCGAGATACCCACGAACGTTAGTATGGTTACAAACGTCATGGGCCTTGCTCTCTTGAGCAGAGGCAGAATTATGCTTCTGAGCACTATGGTGCCGCCCTCGCCTTTCTGACCGAGGCTCATGGCAAGCCACGCATACTCAACCGATACGAGAATAGTGAGCGTCCATATTATGAGGGAGAGCACCCCCATCACGTTCGCTTCCGTGGGCTTGAGAAGCAGAAAAACCACAGTTACCGTGTAGATGGGGCTTGTACCGATGTCTCCAAAGACAAGCCCGAGAGACTTGATTATCGCTTTTGCACTGCCTTTGAGCCCAGTCCCTGAGCTATGTTCTTCGCGGGTCTTCGTGAGGAGCCTCCAGGGCACACTATTATACTATCGCCGTCCGGGTTTGCAAGCCGAAATTTAAAGAAGAAAGATTGCTGCCCGCACCTGAGGGCTGGGAACCCTGCCTGAGTGAAGGTATGGTATAGGACGTTCATCAACGGGCTTGAAGCCGGGCTGCATCTCGCCAGGATGACAGCCGCGGCACGCACCCAGGGCCTTGAAAAGAGGCCCTGCCCTATTACAGAGCGACGACCTCTTTTACCTCGGGCACTTCCTGTCTGATTACGCGTTCGATGCCCATCTTGAGGGTCATCTGACTCATGGGACATCCACCACACGCACCGGTCAGTCTCACCTTTACCACTCCCTCGGGAGTGACTTCAACCAGCTCAACGTTGCCTCCGTCCGCCTGAAGAGCGGGCCTCACCTTGTCGATTGCAGCTTCAATTCTTTCTTTCATAGTTCCTCCCTATCATTTTTCGTGTACTTATTCCGTTTCGTAGGCAACCACGCGGATTACACCGATCGTGGCGCCACCCGCGTCGCTGGTACAGGTGTCGCTGACCGACACGACCCGTTTGACGCTGCTCTCCTTGACGAACCTATTAACCTGCTCATCAAGGTCCTCGAGTTCCTTTTTTGTTTCGAATATCTTGAGCGGAGACGCAAACGTTTTTACTTTTACCATTATCTCCTCCTTTCCGATACGTTATAAAGTAATACAGTCGAAAAGGCAGTTCAAGGGGGCTCCCTCAGGCTGTAACGCTATAACAGAGAAACTCTCCATGCCCGTGAAACCGGTTGCGTTGGGCCTTGCCGGGTGTTATCCTTCGTTCGAGAGGCACGATCAGGAGGCACTGTTAGGAGGCACTATGCGGATAGGAGAACCGTACAAGGCCCTGGACGACGTGTACGTGGTGGCCAGTTCAGAGATTACCGACCCAAGGGATTGCACTGTCTATCTTATTGATCTGGGCGAACTCGTCCTCATCGACGCGGGCGCAGGACCGAGCGCGTCGCAGATAAAGCGAAACATTGAACTGTTGGGGCTCGATCCGGGAAAACTCTCTTCGGTCGTGTTGACTCACTGTCATATCGACCACTGCGGGGGCGCTCAATTCTTCGTGAACGAGTTTGGGGCGCGTCTCATCATGCATGAAGCTGATGCAGCACCCGTGGAACGAGGTGATGGCAAGATGACTGCAGCCAGCTGGTACGGCCTCCGGTCAGACCCCGTCCTCATCGACGTAAAGATTACCGGCGAGGAAGAGACGATCTCCTTCAGCGGTCAGGCCCTGGTCTGTCTCCACACACCCGGTCACACACCCGGCTCCCTCTCTGTTTACATGGATCGAGCGGGAAAGCGGGTGCTCTTCGGACAGGATATCCACGGCCCCTTTCATCCTGACTTCGGCTCTGATATAGCCCTCTGGCGCAAATCGATGCAGCACCTTCTCCAGTTGCAGGCAGATGTGTTGTGCGAAGGTCACTTCGGGGTCTACGAACCCAAAGAGCGCGTGCGCGCATATATCGAGCACTACCTGGCCACGTACGAAAAAAGCTGAAAACTCTGCCCGGGGGCCCTACTGGCTCTCCGAGACCTTTCCCTTCTCCCTCTCGTACGCTTCGACCCCTGCCTCAACAGCGCTTGTTACCAGGCTTTTCTTCTTCTCGACAAACTCCTTGCCCTTCTCAAGCGTGCCGCTAGCCCTCTCCCTGGCCGTTTCGTAGTACCCTTCCGCCTTCCCCTTCACCTCTTCAGCAATTTCCTTGATCTTTTGCCTGGTCTCGGGGCCAGATTTTGGAGCCAGGAGGAGGGCCACGCTTGCGCCCACCAATCCTCCCAGAAAAAAGGAGAAAATAACCGTCCCGGCTGCTGATCCAGATTCTTCTCTCATGACACGTCTCCTTTCGAAGTTCTACGTTGATTCGTTTTTGACTACGCTATTTCAAAAGCCCTCTCCGAATGACACAAAGGGCTGCTGAGACACCTGCCTTGACCCCTGACAACTTCGCAGAGATTGACGCGGTCGTACCCTCCACGTCAACAGAGAGCCGCTTAACGCTCTCGCTCACACGCCTGGCGCTCTCGCCAAATGCACGGGCTGATTCCGTAACCTCTTTCACGTTGTCGGTAATCCCGGTAACATTATCAGCCACGCGCCTCACACTCTTCAGAGTCAGGTCGAGCTCCGCGGTGGCGGTATTCAAGGATGTATCGGCACTCTGCAGGAACTGACGAATAGAAGCCGTGGTCTTTCGGACGTCAAAGAGTATGTAAAGACCGACTATAACGAGCACAACCAACGCCAAGGTGGCCACACCCAGAAAGAGTGTATTCACAACTCCTCCTTTCACCCACGTAGTTCAGGTCTGAGAGCCTGATACGAAATAATAGTTATTCTTTCGCGCCGTGTAAAGCCCTACCCCCTCGCCCTGACAGAGGTTGACACCCGAAAGCCGGGTTGAAAAGAGCGTACCACATGGTATAAGCTATCGCACTCTAAGTAGTATCGCCAGTCCAGTCCATCCTCTTAAGGAGCAGATCGATGAATGAAGTGACAGAAGGCGTCTATCTTATACCGGGCCAGGACGAAATGATACCCGATGCTCACGTCTATGTGATCGGCAAACTCCCTTCCAAGGACCTTTCCCTTGTCGACGTGGGCCTCGTGGGTAAAGGCGCATATAAATTGCGCGCGGTAACAGATGCGGGCATCGAGCTTTCCTCAATCAAACGGATCATCATGACTCATACGCATCTCGACCACATCGGCTGTCTATCAGAGATCCTGAAGGCGATTCCAGATGTCGAGCTGTGGATCCACAGCCTCGAGGCCGAGCCCTTGGAGCAGGGAGATGACAGGCCGGTCTATGGCATGCAGATGTTCAAACAGATGTGCCAGTCGCAGTACCGGCTGAAAAATGACGAGTTCAAGTTTAAGGTTCACCGGAAGTTGGAGGGCGGGGATTCGCTGGAACTCGGGGACATGAAGTGGGAAGTGGTGCACATACCCGGACATTCCATGGGGGGCATCGCCCTTTACAACAGCGAAAAAGGGATCCTGATCCCCGGGGACGTGGTCTACGCGGATTACGCCATCGGCCGATTTGACCTGCACGGCGCCGACGCCGCAGAACTTAAGAAATCCCTGATGAAGCTTGCCGCTATGGACGTCAACATCCTGTTGCCCGGCCACAACCGCATCCTAACGAAGGTCGCAAAAGGATACATTCGCGAGACAGCCAACCAGTGGGCATCATACCTTGCCTGAAGGACCAATGCCTGTGTGTATGAAGGTGAGCCGGCAATCGCAGATACGTCTCGCTTACCGGGTTACGCGGTCCGAGGAGGTCATGCGATTTCCCGCTGACTTCCTTCAGGTGTCCGTGTTTTGGGGCTGGCCCAACGCAATGGAGACGATGCTCAGGACTGTGGAGGCGTGTCGCAGTCTCGCTATTCCGTATTTGATCCATCCGGTCGAATACCCCCTTTCCGAACTGCGCCCCGAGCGCAGGAAAATTGTCATGGAGGACCTCTCCGTAATGGCAGCAAAGACGGACCTCGCTCTTATTGTCCACGATGAAACAGCGAAAGGGGGAAAGAGGCTTTCTGGTGAATCGTCGGATGCATACCGCGAGGCCCTGCTGCAACTTACGAGGCTATGTCCCGTTTCAATTGAAAACGCAACCAACAGTCATGACGTGAAATGGTTCTGGAGTGAGTATGCGCAATCTATCACTCTTGACATCGGCCATCTGGAACTGGCGGGCATCGATTCCGTCGAATACGTCAGCACCCTCGAACCTGAGTACCTGGCTCGTGTTGAGTATGTGCACATGCACAGGGTCAACGGGGTTCGTGGGGGCATTCGCGACCACTGGGGACTCGTCGAGGGATGCAGGGAACTCGCGGCTTTGAAAAGCCTGACCGCCAGGAAAGAGGGCCTCGGGGTGATCCTCGAAGTGATAGAACCTGAGGATACAAAGAAGAGCCTCGACCTTCTCAACAATCTCTGACAGCTCAGCGCCCGAAAACGCTTCCGATAGCACTCCCGATCAGCGCATCGAGTATCAGATTGAATGTCTCTTTTTTTGCCTCATCCGGAGCCAGCTCATAGGCAGTGCGAAGCGGCTGAATCGCCTCGACAAACTTTCCCATCGCCAGATAGGATCGGCCCAGATAGAGATAGGCCTTACCGTACGTCGGTTCCATCTCAGCAGCTTTCCTGAAATGCGGAACCGCCTGCTCGTATTTTCCCTGGCTGAACAAGCCATACCCCGAGTCAAACTCAGACTGGGCCGTCGAAAGGATGCCCATCCCGGCACACGAACAAAGAAAGAATACGACGAGGACGGATACCAAAACCTTCAAACGGACCATACTGACCCCCACAGCGCTCCCTTTACAGGAGCTGATCAGGCATAATGCAGTCCATCATGCCCTCCCAACGAAAGGTTATTCCTCAAAGATAATAGCTTCGACCACGCACTCTTCAGCCGCTTGCCTGCAGGCCGCCTGTAGTTCATCCGGAACATCGTCCATCTTCACGCGCGCGATGTCGCCGACCATCTCAAATATCTCCGGACACACCTCAACGCATGCCCCGTCGCCCACACAACTCTCCTCATCGATACGTACTCTCATGGTCCCCCCTATGCGGTCCAATTGAAACGGCCGGCACAACCGGGCCGACCGTTACTCAAAACCTGCTTCCTTCAGGTTACCCACCACCACAACGATGAGCCTGTCCGGGTGCAAATAAGCCCTGGCCACGCGTTGCACATCCTGGGCCGTGACATTCTGTATGATCCCCGGATACCGATCAACGTAGTCGAGCCCCAGCTTGAGGTACTCCACCTGCATCAGAAATGATGCGATCGCGCCCTGGGTAGTCAGTCGCAAAGGAAAACTTCCAACCAGGTATTTTCTTGCACCACCGAGTTCCGCCTCTGATACAGGCTTCTCACGCATCCGCTCCATCTCCGCCGTAGCAAGCCGTGCCGCCTCCCGCGCAGATGCATTCTTGGTCTGCAGGATGATCTGAAAGGAGCCCTCATGTTTTCCTGCTGCGAAATGACTGAACACCGAGTAAGCAAGACCTCTCTTGTCCCTGATTTCCTCCATAAGGCGCGCGGTCAGGCCACCGCCGCCGAGGATGTAGTTCATGACGGTCACTGCGTAGTAGTCAGGATTTCCCCTCGTTATACCTTCGTGGCCCAGAACCAGGTTTGACTGCGTAAGGGCCCGGTCCACGGTCACCCTCTTGCTGCCGCGCTCGTAGCTCACGTCTATCGTAGCGGGCGTTGATGCTCCCCCCTGCCATTTTGCGAGTCGCGGCGCTATTTCGCTTGCCAGCAGAGCAGGATCAACGTCTCCGACAATCACGAAAATGGCGTTCGCCGGGCCGTAAAAACGCCGGTGAAACTCTTTGACCGACTCGGCGCTCAGCTTTTCGACCGATTCCTTTACTCCCACCACAGGGTGGGCATACGGGCCCTTGCCATACAACGCCTTGATGAACTCCTTCTCAGCCACCTCGCCGGGATCGTCCTCCCCGGATCTTATTGCGGCGAGCGTGCGCGTGACCTCTTTTTGAATCTCTGAACCAGGGAAAATAGGCTGTTCGAGCACTTCCATCAACAGGGCGAAACCTTTTACGAGATCCTTGGTGAGTACCCGCAGGGAAATCACAGCGTAATCTCTGCCCGCATCAGCAGACAGCGCTGCCCCCATGAAATCGAGTTGCTCATTGATTACATTCATGGACCTCGTTTTCGTGCCGAAGAGAAGTGCCCGCGCGGTCATGCTTGCCAGTCCTTCCTGACCGGAAGGATCGCGCGTCGCTCCTGCATGAATGAGAAATTCAACCGTGACAAAAGGCAGGGAGTGTTCTTCGGCGCTCAGGAGAACAATCCCGTTGGCAAGCACGGACCTCTGAACAGGCGGCATGGCCTCGACAGGACCGGCTAGCGAGACAAGGAACGTCAGGATTGCCCAGAAGAAAACCAGGCTCTTCAGTCGGAATCGCATCATGCGGTGCTCCTTTACCTGATAACCCGTTCCGGCAGCGCCGGCCCTGGAGGTTGAGGCGCTCCCTTTCCGGTCACCTTCGGCACCAGAACAGCAACCGTCCTGTTCTCTGGAACCAGGTATTGCCGGGCAACACGCTGAACATCTTCCGCCTTGACCTTGCGGACAGACGGCACATACTCATCGACCGCCCTCCAGCTCGAGACAATTTCATGCTGCGCCAAAAGCATGGCCTGGGCAAAGAACGAGTCCTGGCTGTAGATAAAACCCGATTCGAGGCTGTTCTTTACCTTCTCCAGTTCCCGCTCCCCGACCATCTCTTCTTGCAGGCGCTCAACCTCAATGTTGATTGCCTTCTCCACTTCAGCTGCATCCTTGCCCGGCAAGGCATCCGCAGCAATTGTAAAAAGATTGGGGTCCTTTGAGACAAGGGCATTGTCAGCACCGGCAACCAGAGCAAGTTCTTTTGCGCGCACCAGGTTCATCTGAAGCCTCGAACTCTCGCCGGCGCTCAGCAGGGCGGCGACCACCTCAAGCACATACGCATCAGGATGAGGCAGGTTCGGCACATGGTACCCCATGACTACAGATGCAAGCTGGGCCTCTTTGTGAAGGCTCACGCGTCGCTCACCCTGTTGGGGCGCTTCCTGCGGGACCATCTGGTCAGGAGGCACACCCTTCGGAGTGCCACCGAAATACCTCTCGATTCTCGGTAAAAGTTCTTCCCTCTTGAAATCGCCCACTACGACCAGGAACGCATTTCCCGGATGATAAAAACGCTGGTAATGCTGCTTGAGATCATCCAGTGTCAGGCGCGTGAGGTCCTGCATCCAGCCAATCACAGGCCAGCGGTAGGGATGAATCTGGAATGCTATTGCCTCGAGCTGTTCCATCAGGACCGCCTTGGGATTGTCATCAGTGCGAAGCCTTCGCTCCTCTATCACCACTGAACGTTCGGTCTGGAAGTCTTCATCCCGCAGCACAAGGTTACGCATGCGGTCCGATTCCAACTCCAGTGCAACGTCTATCCTGTCGGAACTGAGATTCTCAAAGTAAGCGGTATAGTCGGAAGAGGTAAACGCGTTGTCCTGTCCGCCGTTTTCCTGAACGATCCGTGCGAATTCTCCCGGACCTACCTTCTTGGTGCCCTTGAACATCATATGCTCCAACACGTGTGAGAGGCCTGTCTTGGTGTATTGCTCATTTCTTGCGCCCACCCTGTACCAGACCTGAAACGTGACAACCGGTGCCTTGTGGTTCTCAAGCAGGATTACCTTCAACCCGTTGGAAAGGGAGGTTTCAAGGACCTGCTGCCTGAGACCCTGCGACGCGGCGGTAGACACCCATGCCGCGAGCAGGAACAGGCAGAGTGTCGCATTCATGGCGCGACGTATCATTTTCTTGACCTTTTTGTTCTTGACCTTTCAATTAAGATAATTACATCTGTTCCACACGTCAAACCAGGACACACCATGACAAATAATGCTCAGAAAGTGATTGTAAGTGGGATTCGGAGAGTTGTCAAGGTTACGACCGCAAAATACCGAAGACCTCTTCGCACACGTTTATGCGCGGAGCGCTCCGTTGCGCAGGGCAGGAACGATCAGGCGTCGAGGTATGCTCAGTTCACGCAGCGGAGTTCAGCCCTGACAAGTTGCGCCATGTGTTTCTGCATCAGCATGAGTTCGACCCTCAACACATACTCTGGCGCCTGCAGGCTCTTGAACTTCCTGTAACGAACGCAACTGAGTTCCAGCAGATGGCACAGCTGGAGCACTGTCTTTTCCGCACCACTCGTCTTCTTTTGCTCTTTGGAACGAGCCGACCTGGAATGTCGCATGCCTCGACATTTGCAAGCGGCATGCCCAAACCTGCTCTTCTCTATTCTTCCTTGCCCTTTCGCACTGAATCTGCGGCTGCAATAGTGCTGACGCGTAAGCCTCCGGGTACGTAGTCCTTCGGGCGATACTCCTCCGGTATGGTCACCTGGTTGCCGTCACGCAGTTGGGTGTAGTGAGGTGACATGATCTCCACCCCTCCCTCGTTGAACGTATCCTGGATGTTCTGGTGCAATTCAGAATAGGTGTGCAGCATCGCTTGGGGATTGTCCGTGTACGCGTTGATCTCATACGTGACATAGAAATCGTTAAGTGCTGTCTGCAGGACAAACGGCGGCGGCTCCTTGAGGATATTGGCTGTAGCAAGCGCGGCCGAATTGAGCAACTCGTGGACCTTTCGCCAGGGGGCATCGTACCCGATCGTGATAGCGGTGTGGAGAATCAGTCCCTGTTTCTTCGCCTCAGTGCTATAGTTTACGATCTGGCTGTTGAGGATCGTCGAATTCGGGATGACGACTTCTTCGTTCTTGGGTGTCCTCAGGTGTGTCACGAGAAGCCGCATCTCAATGACATCTCCCTTGAACTCCCCTATGCCGACCCGGTCCCCGACCTTGAAGGCCTTCCGATAGGTCATGGTCAGGCCTGCTACCACGTTCGAGATGGCTGACGAAGAGCCAAGGGAGAAGAGAATGCCCAGGAAGATTGACACACCTTTGAACGCCGGTGAGTCAGAACCGGGAATATACGGAAAGGCAACAACCGCTGCGAACGCAACCACCAGCACGCGGACTATCTTGTAAGTTGGCTGGGCCCAGTCCGGGTCAAACCCCGAGATGGTGACCCTGCCGGCCTCGATTCCCGCAAAGAAAAGACGCAGCAGCTTCAGCACGTAACGCGTGATGACTATCAGCACCGCAAGAAAAAAGAGATTCGGAACCTGCGCAAGCGCAGCCCTGCCCATTATGGCAAGAGGCAACAAAACGTAATGGAGAAGCTGACCGGCGAAACCTCTTGTCCAAGGGAAAAAAGCCAAGATAGTGTGAACATACGCATACAGGACTAAGATGACGACAAGAATTTTCGCAACCTTCACTCCCTCGAGGAGTAATGCGCGGATGCGTTGGGCCCGGACGATTTCAAGAGACTGTATATGAATTGCGTGTATTCTGGCAGCAACACGGGCTGTGATAAACTCATCCATCCTCGTCCGGAGCCTTCTGATAAGAAGCAGAATTCCTACGAGGAATATAGTGGCGATAAGGCTATAGAGCAGGCCGAGGAGAATACTCTTCCGGCTGTAATCGCGGCGGTACTGCTCTATGCCGGCCCGCAGTTTCTCCACATATTCTTTCGCCAGCTCCTGACGGGTACGGCCACGCCCATCGGCCTGCGCGTCAAGGTCGGTAACCAGCATCACTATCCTGTCGCCTGCGACAATATCCGTTGTAACGCCATCATCAGCAGTGGTGATCGTTTCCGGCCGAAGGAAGACATCCTCGGCGAGGCGTGTTGCCCTCTCGGATATTGCCTTTGCCCGCGCCTCAGGACCAATATACTTTACCGGCCCCCGGATGTAAAAGAGCACCTCGTTGCCCAGCCCAACAGGATAGGCCACTTCTTTCGCGGCCTCGGGTTTGGGAGCCTCCTGTTTCGCCTGCGCCCCGGCCATCCCGGCCATAAATGGAAGCAGGGACCCCAACACAACAAAGAGGATGGCTACAATAGACTTATTGATAACTCTTCCCATCTTCATCCCAAGGAGCATCTATTTTTATGTCCTGAATGTCCTGTCTCCGGTCTCCTGGCTCCCGCTGGTCTCTGCTCCGGACCCTGGACCCCGGACCCCGGACCCTTTACTTACCGTCCCCGATACGGCGCTACACCCTGCTCTGGCACCCAGAGCCCTTTCGGCGGTTCACCCGTTTGCCAGAACACGTCGATCGGCATGCCGCCTCTCGGGTACCAGTAGCCGCCGATCCTGAGCCACCGTGGTTTCAGCAGTTTCACCAGTCGCTTTGCTATGCTGATGGTGCACGCTTCCTGAAACGTGCCGTAGTTGCGAAAACTCCCCAGGTAGAACTTCAATGACTTGCTTTCCACGATCCATTGGTCCGGAACGTAATCGATGACGAGACAGGCAGAGTCAGGTTGTCCTGTCACCGGGCAGATAGAGGTGAATTCGGGCGCACTGAAGCGGACAATATACTCGGTCTCCGGATGCGGATTAGCAACCTTCTCCAGTCTGGCCTCTCCAGGACTGCCAGGAAGCTCGGTTTCCCTGCCCAGCTGGGTGAGTCCGCTGTAGCTCGACTTGCCAGCTTTCTTTTCTTTTCCCGATCTCACGTCTGATCCCTCGCTCCAACGTCTCATACAGGATGCGCAGATTATCTATTAGCATCGCTTTTCTTGTCAAGGGAAACCCTCGTGCTTTCCCCGTTTAGACAGCAAACTGCTCCGTGTGATATGATACGCACATGTGTTTGCGAATCATATTCTCTTGAGAGAGGTCACAAGAGTAGACCAATGAGACGACGCGCGAGCGGCATCCTGCTCCATCTGACCTCCCTGCCAGGCAGATTCGGCATCGGCGATATGGGGCCGGCCGCACGACACTTTATTGATTTTCTGGCGGAAGCTGGACAGAGCTACTGGCAGATCCTGCCACTCAATCCAATCATGCCGGTCCACGGCAATTCGCCCTATGCAAGCACGTCCGCCTTTGCGTGCAACACGCTTCTTATCAGCCCGGAGCTCCTGGCCGAGGAGGGGTTACTCGATTCGGCGGAGCTTGGTCGAGCCGACCTCCCTCCTGACGTGCCTGTCAACTATCTTACCGTGCAGGAAGTCAAACGAAAATTGCTCACACAAGCTTACAGTCGTTTTGTTGAGCAGGGAGATGATGCCGATTACAGGAGGTTCTGCCGGGATGAAAACTGGTGGCTCGATGACTTCGCACTCTTTGCCTCTCTCAAAGAGCGGTTCGATGACCGGTCCTGGACCGACTGGCCTCAGGAACTACGCGATCGAGAGAAGAGTGCTATCCAGAGAGCTGCAGAGGAACTTTCCGACCGCGTTTCGTATGAGAAGTTCCTGCAGTACGTCTTTCTGAAGCAATGGGGCGCGCTCAAGGAATACTGCGCCCAGAGAAGTATCCACATCGTCGGCGACATCCCGATCTATGTATACGATGACAGCTCCGACGTGTGGGCAAACCCCGAGCTTTTCAAACTGGATGGCCAGAAAAAGCCGGCCTATGTGGCGGGCGTACCGCCTGATTACTTCAGCAAGACAGGTCAGCGCTGGGGCAACCCCGTGTATGAATGGGACGTACACCGGCAGACGGGTTATGCCTGGTGGGTGAAAAGACTCGCTCATAATATGCGGCTTACAGATTTCGTCAGGGTTGACCATTTCCGTGGCTTTCTCGCATACTGGCAGATTGCAGCCAGAGAAAAAACGGCTGTCAACGGCACGTGGGTCGAGGCACCGGCTATGAACTTTTTCACGCAGCTCTCCCGCAAGTTTCCGTACCTGCCCATCATCGCCGAGGACCTGGGGATAATCACACCCGACGTAAGGGAACTGATGAACCACTTCGAATTTCCGGGAATGAAGATACTCCTTTTTTCCTTTGGTCCAGACATGCCAAGAAATCCATACATACCACACAACCTCCCGAGGAACTGTGTCGCATACACGGGAACGCATGACAACAACACGGCCAGGGGATGGTTCGAACATGAGGCTACGGAAGAGGACAGAGAGAGACTCTTTGGTTATTCTGGCAGAACGATCGAGGCGGCCCACGTCCCAAGAGAGATGATACGGTTGCTCATGATGTCTGCGGCAAACACCGTCATTTTCCCCATGCAGGACGTTCTCGGACTGGGCTCTGACGCGCGGATGAATTTTCCCTCAACTACGCAGGGGAACTGGGAATGGCGCCTCACCCCAGAGCAGCTTTCCGAAGCTGACGCAACCTGGCTCAGTGAGATGACACAGATTTACGGACGGTAAGACGCCGGGCAGCACATGTGGCGATAGGGAATTGGTTGCGTGCACCTGCCCTTTCGTGCCGCGAGCCTCTTCACGCTGAAGGAATAAAAGAACCGCGGGCAACACTCTGCCGCCGGTCACAAAGCTAATTGGACGGATTTATCTTCGTCAGCTTTGAACCCTTCAGAGAGACGTCAGCCATCAGTCCCCTGACACCAAACACAAAAGCCACGATCGGCTCTTGCATGGTTGTGGTGTCGACGCGCCCTCCAGCTCCGATCTCAGTGAGCGCAATGTTGCCATCAACCCCTGCTTCCCATCCGGAGCTCGCGCGAAACTGTGAGAGCGCCTGCTCGGTCATGAACATGATGATTATGTCTTTTTTCTCGCCGCCGATCTGGAGCCCGAAGGAGCCGGCTGCCATACTGTAGTAGTCAACGCTCTTACCACCCACACGGAGCGCCCCTTCACCATATTCGGCGCCGACGATGAACCCACCCTTGTACACGTTGGGCAGCACCAGCATACCTTTAGCGATCTTCGTGTACTCACCCGCGCCTTTGACTTCCTTGTGGAATCGCTCCAGGCAAACGTCGACGCTCGTTTCGATCTCCCGAACCGTAGCAGCGTAAACCACAGAGGCAACCACCACGCACAAAAGAAGCGCTATGCATACTCTCACTACTGCCAAATCCTTCCACCCATCGATACTTTTCCTCACTGGAGCACCTCCTGAGCAGCGCTGGCTGACATACTTACAACATAGTTCCCGCATTTCTTCGTTTCAAGCACTCATACCTTCCTCATCTCCTTAAAGGCATTTATCAGCCCGTTCGTCGATGCATCGTGACCTGTCACCGGCCCCTCGGGCTGCAGTTCCGGCAAGATCCTGCCCGCGAGCTGCTTGCCCAGTTCCACGCCCCATTGATCGAAGCTGAAGATATTCCAGACGACTCCCTGAACGAAGATCTTATGCTCGTACATGGCGATCAGGCTGCCAAGTACCCGGGGCGTGAGCTTTCGAAAGAGAATCGAATTGGTTGGCCTGTTTCCCTCGAAGGTCCTGTGCGGGGCGAGCCGCTCTACGTCGTCACGACCCCTACCCTCTTTCTTTAATTCTTCGACGACCTCCTCGCGGGTCTTTCCCCGCATCAGGGCCTCGGTCTGCGCAAAGAAGTTGGAAAGGAGTGTCACGTGATGCTGACCAACGGGATTGTGACTGATGGCTGGCGCCAGAAAATCAGCGGGTATGAGCTTGGTGCCCTGATGAAGAAGCTGGTAGAAGGCGTGCTGGCCGTTCGTGCCTGGTTCTCCCCAGATGATTGGTCCCGTTTCGTAAGAAACATGCTTGCCGTTCCGGTCCACCGACTTTCCATTGCTCTCCATGTTTCCCTGTTGCAGGTACGCGGCAAACCGGTGCATGTACTGATCGTATGGCAGCACTGCTTCACTCTGTGCGCCAAAGAAGTTCGTGTACCAAAGACTGATCAGGGCCAGGATAACGGGGATGTTCCGGTCAAACGGCGTCTCTCTGAAATGGCAGTCCATCTCGTAAGCGCCTTGCAGCAGTTCCTCAAAGTTCTCAAAACCAAGGTAGCAGCAGATGGGAAGACCAATGGCGGACCAGAGCGAATATCGTCCACCTACCCAGTCCCAGAACGTGAACATGTTGCCCGGGTCTATGCCGAACTCCTCCACCTTGCTCGCGTTGGTCGAGATTGCGACAAAATGTTTCGCCACGTGCCGCTCGTTGACCGCATGTTTCAGAAACCAGACCCTTGCAGTCAGCGCGTTCATCATTGTCTCCTGGGTCGTGAACGTCTTCGACGCAATCGTGAAGAGTGTGGTCTCCGGCGCGAGCCCTTTCAGGGTCTCTATGATATGCGTCCCGTCTACGTTTGATACAAAGTGCACGGAGACGCCCTCCCTCGCATACGGTCTGAGACACTCGGACACCATGTGAGGGCCCAGATCCGACCCACCTATGCCTATGTTTACGAGATCGGTGATCCTCTTTCCCGTGTACCCTCTCCACGTGCCGTCAGCGATATCGTCTGAAAAACGCTTCATCTTTACGAGCACCCCATTGACGTCAGGCATCACGTCGCTGCCGTTCACATACACAGGTGTATTCGCCCTGTTCCTGAGTGCAGTGTGGAGTACGGCCCGCCCTTCTGTCTCATTGATCTTGTCCCCGCCGAAAAGTTTCCCGATCGCACTGCCGAGATCCGCCTCCCGCGCGAGTTCGAAGAGCAAATCCATCGTCTTTTCCGAGACCCTGTTCTTTGAAAAATCGACAAGAATATCATTGAAGCGAACTGAAAACTTTTCGAAGCGGGCGCGATCTTTGGCAAACAGATCTCGCATGTGAACGCTCTTCATATCGTTGTAATGAGCCTCAAGCTTCTTCCAGCTTGCAGTGCTCGCGGGATCAGTCTTACTCAGCATAGGCAGCTCCTCTCCATTAGACCCCCTGAGCAGCGAGACAGGTCTGGTTGAGACACTGTTGCCTTCGTGCCCCGGCCCATGCGCCATTTTTTGGCAAATAGTAAGGCAGAATGACCCGGTTGTCAAACCAGGAAGAGTCGACGCCTTCAATGTTATTGACTCAGGATGAGGTGAGTTGTTTTTCCCATCAACATGCGCTATAGTTCCCGCATGCCTGCCAGAAAGAGTGCTCTGTCCGTGGATATGCTTCTTCGAGACATGCTCTACGTCTCATACCTGCTCCCGGCAGAACGGGTGCGCCCCATCGTTCCCGCGTCCCTCGCACTTGCGACCATCGATAACCAGGTCTTTGTGTCGCTCGTCATCTTCCGCGGAAAAACGAGTGCACTGGCCAGGGTGCCTTCACCCCGTTTCCCTTTTGACCAGGTAAACGTGCGTACGTACGTCCTCGACCCGGTGACCGGAGGGCCTTCTGTTTATTTCGTGAACTGTGGCATCAGCAGCGGATTGATTACGTTCCTGTACAGGCTTCTCTCGGGTATGCCCGTGGAACAGATCGACTACCGTATCGCTGTGCAGCAGGACAAAGAAGGTGCGTACGCCGATTATAGCGCCACGGGAAACTGGAACGGAGACTTCTCGCTCAGGGTGCGTGAGACCGCCCCCGCCCTGGAGTCCCTTCCACCGTTCTACGGCGTCCAAGATGCAATCGATTACCTGATAGATCCACTTGTTGGTTTTTATGGTTCCGAACAGAGGATGCGCCGCCTTGAAGTCTTTCATCCACCCCTCATACCGAAAGTCGGTGTGATTGAAGAGGGGCGTTTTCCCTATCTCAACCTCCTTGGTCTTCTCGATCCCGAAGCTGTCTCCCGGCCCCACAACGTGCTGTTGATTCCGAAAACACCCTTTCACATCTACCTGCCGGCCCGGCGATACAGACCATAACCTCAATCCGGCAACGAACGAGCGGGCTTGATTCTGTTTCAAGGTGCGTGCTAAAACGTTGCTGCCCTGTGAGTTTCATGTTGGATGTAAAATCGGGCCTCACAATGAGTATAGCAGGAGGAAACCGTGCCTGAACCGGTAATACGTATAGTTGACCTCTGGAAGGAGTATAGCGACGACGTGGCAACTTCTGCGGCTTTGCGCGGCACGAGCCTGGAGATTAGCACGGGTGAGATCGTCGCTCTTTTTGGCAAAAGCGGATCGGGCAAGAGCACGCTTTTCAATGTGATCGCTGGACTCGATCGACCCACGAGAGGGCGCATCGAGGTGGCGGGTCAGGACATCGAGCAACTGGGAGAAAAGGGGCGGACCAGCCTGCGCCGCACGCGCCTGGGCTTTGTATTTCAGTTCTTCAACCTGCTGCCCACGTTGACCGCATTCGAAAACGTTTTTCTCTCATTGGAGCTCGCGAACAAGCCTGACACTGCTCTCGCGCATGAGGCCCTCAAGGATGTTGGTCTCGGCGAAAAAGGGCATCGGTACCCGCACGAGCTCTCCGGCGGGGAGCAGCAGCGCGTGGCCATAGCGAGGGCTATTGTGAAGCGACCATCCATCATACTCGCAGATGAGCCCACCGGCAACCTCGATACCGCAACCGGAGACCAGGTCCTCGACCTCCTGACGCGCAGATGTCGCGAGGCCTCCACCACCCTTATCATGGCAACCCACACGCCCCTGACCTGCAAGTACGCCGACAGGATACTTCGCATGGTCGACGGTGTGGTCACGGAAGAAACATCGTGCGAGGCACCTGCTCGTTGAAATGAAGATAGTCACCAAATCCTTCCTGCGATACTTACGGAAACGCCGCAGCCTGAGCCTCCTTCAGCTCATGGGGGTTGCGTGCGGTGTGGCTGCGGTGGTAGGCATGACCATGGCGGCCCGGAGCGCACTCACCAGTTTTACCCGTGCTGTCGAGTTCTTGAGAGGCACAGCCACGCACTCCATACAGCGGCCCGCCGGGCCCACGGATCAGTCGGTGCTTGCCGCGCTTGCGCAGGATCCGGCAGTAGAGTGGTTTTCCCCCGTTATTGACAGGCGCCTCCGCCTTGCGAACGGAGAACTGGTTCGCTTTCTGGGAATCGACCCCTTTCTCGACAGGATCATACGGCCGGAGATAGCACGCACACAGTTGCTCCAGCAAGATAGGACGAACCCTGAGGGGTCGCTCTCTTTCCTGCTTGACGAGCGTGCAGTGCTCATTGATACAGAGCTGGCAGCGGACATAAAACTAACGCCCGGAAAAACCATGGAGACGACGCGAGGCCCGCTTCGTGTGGCGGGTACGTTTTCCAATCCATCCGGAGAACCCCTTGTCCTCATGGACATCGCCCACGCCCAGAAGCTCTTTGAGTTGGACGGGTATGTGGATCGCGTCGATCTCATCCTCACAGATGAGTCGGGATTCCTTTCCCGCTGGCAGAACGGTTTTCTCGTCCAGTCAGGACGTCAACGCACTGAAACATTCTCGGCGATGCTTGGGGCCTTCAGGCTGAATTTGGAAGCGCTTTCACTCCTGGCTCTTTTTGTCGGTGTATTCCTTATTTACAACACGGCGATGTTCGCGGTGATCAGTCGCAGGAAGGACACAGGTGTGCTGCGGAGCCTCGGCGCCAAGCGCCATGAGATTCTCGGCGCCTTCCTCACAGAGATCCTTATACTCGGCTTCCTCGGCGGTGCGCTGGGCGGAGTTGCGGGGTACCTGCTGACGCGTTTCCTCACGGCGCTCATCGGCACGAGCATCAGCGATCTCTACTTTTTTCTGCGTCCTGAGCCGGCCTCCTGGTCGATCTGGATTCTCGTTTCAGGGATAGTCCTCGGATGCGGCGCCGGCATACTGGGAGGTGCACTCCCGCTCTTCGACCTGGTGCGGACCGATCCGGCCGCGGCGCTGAGCGGTCGGACCGCGAGCCGCGAAACGAGGAGGCACGCCGTCGTGACGGCGATGGTGGGATGCGCAATACTCATTGTAAGCACAATCCTTCTTGTTATGCCGGGCACCCATATTTACGTGGGTTTCGCGGGGGTGTTCACTTTTCTCATGGGTGTGAGCCTTCTTACCGGGGTGGTGCTGATCATCGTCCACCCAGGGCTCAAAAAACTGCTCTACTGGCTGGGAAATCTGCCGGGGAAGGTGGCGGCTGGCAACATTCGCCAGAACTTAGGGCGCACAGGCGTTGCCGTGGCTGCCTTCACCGTGGCCCTCTCCATGTCTGTAGGTCTGGGCGTCATGATAGAAAGCTTCAGGGAATCGCTCGTCTGGTGGATGGGTACGCAGCTGCGGGGAGAACTCTATATCGGCAAAGTAGGAGAGGCAGAGGTACCCGAAGATTTCTATGAAGAGATCAGGCGCCTGCCGGGTGTGGGCGGGATCGATCCATATCGGAACGTTCAGGTACTCTTTCGCGATACACCCACGTACGTGGCTTCCGTGGATGCGCCTGTTGTCCAGCGGTTTACCAGATTTGGTTGGTTTAAGGGTGGAAACGAGAACTGGGAGCTGGTGAAGCGCGGAGGCGTCGTTATCTCCGAAAGTTTTTCACGCCGCTTCGACGTCAAGGCGGGCGATACTATTGCCCTCGAGGGAGTACGCGGCCCCAAAGAATTGAAAGTTGCCGCCATTTTCTATGATTACACGAGCGAGCATGGCCTTGTGATGATGGACCGGTCCACCTTTCTGAATCTCTTTGGCGACCATACGATCAACAGCCTCGCCATCTTCTTTGATCCCCAGGAACCACGTCGCCCTCAACTGATCCAGGAGATCAGGAGAAGAGCTGAAGAGCGAGGCCTCCCTGTCCAGACCCAGGCGCAGTTGCACGACAACATCCTGAAGGTCTTCGACAACACGTTCGCGGTAACCCGCTCCATGCGCGTGATGGCGATCGTCGTCGCCTTCTTCGGCATTGCGGGCGCGCTTCTCACTCTTTTCATGGAACGACGCCGCGAATTCGGCATTTATCGCTCCCTCGGGTTTTCGACAGGACAGATTGCCCGGATGACGCTTCTCGAAGGCTTGGGTATGGGAATGGTCAGCTACGTATTGAGCACACTGGTGGGAACAACCCTAGCCTTCCTGCTCATCAGGGTCATAAACCTCCGGAGCTTCAACTGGACCATCTTCTTTTATCCGGCCTTAGAGCCTTATGTATGGACCGCGTTAACCGCCGTAGCGGCAAGTTTGGGCGCCGCAGCCTATCCCATCTGGAAGGTATGCAGGACGTACCCCCAGATGCAGATCAGGGAAGAGTGAAAAACAGTGATCAGTGGACAGTGGACAGTGGACAGTAAACGAAGGGCGCTATGGCTTGTGATGGTGGTAATCGCTAGTCTCCTTTGGTGCATGCCCGCCCTGAGTCAAGACTGGAGGCAGGCGGTCGGGCCGTGGAAGTGGGCCTTCCCGAGGGATCATGGCTCCCATCCGGAATTCCGCACCGAATGGTGGTACTTCACTGGAAACCTCCTCAGCGCGTCGGGTGAGCGCTTCGGATACCAGCTCACTTTTTTTCGTCAGGGTGTCGCACAGAAGGCCGGCGATCCGGCAAACCCATGGTCCATACGCGATGTCTATCTCGCCCATTTCACGTTGACCGACGTCTCCCGTAACAAGTTCTGGTACGCTGAGCGTCTGTCGAGAAAAGGACCTGGACTCGCGGACGCAAGCGAACAGGGGATGGACGTGCGGCTGCTCAACTGGTCTGCAAAGATGCAAGGGAACGTGATCAGTCTCAGCGCGCGCCATCAGGGCATGGAATTGGCTCTTCGGCTCACAGCGCGAAAACCGATCGTCTTCCACGGGGATAAGGGATTGAGCCAGAAAGGTCCAGCCGAAGGACAGGCGAGCTATTACTTCTCGTACACGGACCTCGATGTGCGCGGTCACATAAAAACACCCGCTTCGGACAAAGCATTCGATGTTCAAGGGACAAGCTGGTTCGATCATGAGTTCGGTTCGAATCAGCTCGCTTCGAATCAGGTGGGATGGGATTGGTTTAGCCTCCATCTGTCTGACGGTCACGACCTGATGATCTACTTCATGCGGCGCACTGATGGGTCCGTTGAGCCGACCTCGTCAGGTACCCTCGTCACTCCCACCGGAACAGCGCGTTACCTCAGCCTGTCTGACATCAACGTAGAGGTGCTCGACCGGTGGAAAAGCCCCAAGAGCGGCGGTGAGTACCCGGCACGCTGGCGCATCAAGGTAAGGCCTGAAAACATCGAACTCGTTGTCAGCCCTCTCGTTGCTGCCCAGGAACTCGTCACTGAAGGTTCGACCCGCATCACCTATTGGGAAGGGGCGGTGTACGGTGCGGGAAGGGCGGCGGGCAGAGAGGTGACGTGCGAGGGGTACGTTGAGATGACCGGATACGCAGGGAGCCTGGCCGGCACATTCTGAAAGGGCAGCAGGGAAAGTGTCGGGTGTGGAGTGGCGACTGTCGAGGGTCGAGGGTCGAGTGAAGAATTAGTCGAGCTTCATTTTGCTCTCACCTCTATCTTGTGTTAACATCCAATAGCAAGAATACTTACCACCGATGTTGAACGGCTGTTCCAAGCCGTATTGACGACACAGGGACAAATGGAATGACAGACAAATACAGATTTGTAGGCGCAGCCATGCCCCGCAGAGATGCGGCTGATATTGTCACAGGCGGCGCGCGCTATCTGAACGACATCACTCTGCCGGACATGCTCTTCGGCAAGGTACTGAGAAGCCCCTATCCGCATGCGCTTATCAAGAAGGTAAATAAGAGCCACGCAGAAAAACTTCCGGGAGTGAAAGCGATCCTCGGCTGGGAAGACGTGCCTGATTGGAAGGGTGGCACGCCGCGCTATACAAGAGTCCTCGACCGCAAGGTGCGGTACGTGGGTGACGCGGTTGCGCTGGTGGCTGCGACCAGTGAACAGGCAGCATCTGACGCGCTCTCACTCATCAAGGTCGAGTACGAAGTCTTGCCCGCTGTGCTCGACATGGAAGACGCTTTGAAGCCCGGTGCCCCGCAATTGTACGAGGAGTTCCCCG
>Ga0102851_10000085_pt1 | contig 36201 bp, 28 predicted proteins | sample Mud3Dept3metaG_FD_79558 | JGI IMG/M metagenome (GOLD analysis project Ga0102851, IMG submission 79558) | Freshwater wetland microbial communities from Ohio, USA, analyzing the effect of biotic and abiotic controls - Mud 3 Core 4 Depth 3... | ecosystem: Environmental > Aquatic > Freshwater >... | reverse complement strand
TCATATCACTCCTTGTGCACGGGCTTGTAGTCGTGCTTGTGTATGCCGTCCCGTCCGACAGGGAGACGCGACCTGATACTATTTCCGTCGATTTCACGCTGGTCGAGCACGCGAATATGCGGGAGACTGCGCTCGGGCTAAGCACCGGGCCCAGGGCGCCCACAACGTCCGGAGCGAGAAGATCGGTAAAGAAGTCTGAGCTTACTCCCCGCGCCAAGGACGGTGCGAATACAGCGGAATCGCGGCCAATGGCGCACGTTGATGAGGATGTTTCCCCGCTTGCTTCCCTCGCTTCAGCCAAGGGTGAAGGGCAGCCTTCTTCAGAGGAAGGCGCGCCTGTTGCCGGGTCGGCAGGAACTGGCAACGCGGGAGGCGCTGGCAGCCTGAACTCAGGGCGTCCCATGACGGCAAGCCTGGGCCCTGGCGGAACCGGAGTAGAAGGCGCAGGCTCCGGAGACGGAGGGTATCATGCGGTTCTTCGGCGCATCCGGGACGAGGTACTGAAGAACGTTACATACCCGGAAAGGGCAAGACGGATGGGGTGGGAAGGGAAAGTCGTTATTTCCTTCATGATCCATGAAGACGGGTCGGTGCATGATGCGCGCATCCTCCAGAGTTCGGGCGTATCCATGCTGGACGACGCTGCACGAGAGGCGCTCCGGAAGTCCACGATACGCTCTCAGATTGCAAAGAGGGTTCACGTGGTTCTCCCGATAGAGTACAAATTACGGTAAGAACCTGTGGCAAAAGCTGCCACGAAGTTTCATGACGTGCCATAAGGGCCACAAAGGGCTACAAAGGGCCACAAAGGGCCACAAAGGGCCACAAAGGGCCATAAAACGATGGGACTGATTCAGGAAAACGACCTCATCCTGATTGTGCATCAGGGCAGGAAGTATTTGCAGAAGGCGGTGCCTGGTAAGGGATTCCACGGCAAAGGGGGTACGCTCGATTTTTCCTCGCTCGTCGGCCTTCCTTACGGCCTGCGACGTGGGCAGTACGACGTATTCGAGCCGACCCTGGAAGACATGATCATGTATGGGGTCCGCCGCGAGACGCAGATTGTCTACCCAAAAGATGCTTACTACATCTGTTTCAAGCTGAACCTTGGGCGCGGCTGCCGGATGCTTGAGGTCGGGACGGGGAGCGGCGCTCTGACAATCCTTTTCTCGCGCCTGGTGGGGCCGGAGGGCCGGGTTGTTTCTGTTGAAAAAGAAGAGAGGCACCATAAGAATGCGCGGAAGAACCTGGAGAGGTTCGGAAATCTTGAGACCATTGATCTGCGGCTCCAGGACTTCTCTGACTTCGAAGAAGGGGAGTTCGATGCCGCGTTCATCGATCTACGGGAACCGTGGCACATCATTGAGAAGGTGCGAAGCCTGATCAAGGACAGCGCAAGCCTCGGAGTCATCGTGCCCACTGCAAACCAGGTCTCTGAGACGCTTCGGGCGTTGGAAGGGATATTCGGCGATGTGGAGGTGCTGGAGATTCTGCTCAGAAAATACAAGTGCGTTGCTGACCGCCTCAGACCTGACGACCGCATGGTCGCCCACACGGGGTATTTGCTTTTTGCGCGAAAGGTGAGAGAGAACGAGCCAGCGCGCGAATCCATTGATCAGCCGATCAGCCAATAAGCGAATAAGCGAATAAGCTCCTTATGCAGTCACGCGTCTATTCTTAGTTGAATTCAATCTTGTAGTAGAGATCTGCAGCAAGCTGGTTTCCAGACTGGCTCTCAACTTCCCAGCTCTTTGAGAAGGAATAGCGCGCGGTCAGGAAGCTTGCCTGGCGAAACAAGGAATACCCGAGGCCTATGTAGAGCCTGGGAGAAAGATATTTGCCCAGGGAGACATACGTCTGTTTGCTATCGCCCTGCGGACTTCCGACGTCGACCGAGTCAAGGCCAATGCGGCTCATGATGCCCTCCTCAAGTTTGCTTGACGGGCCTGCTGCAGCGAGCGCAGCAGCAGCCTGCGCCAGTGCGGACGCCTGGTCCGTGTCTGTAGACCGTGGCCTGCCGATAAGAATGTAGGAGAGCACGTCTGCATCAGCCATCACCGGATCAGAGTAAAGCTTGACCGCGGGTGACTGTATGCTGCCCGTGATGATGACGCCCGCTTTAACTTCTTTAACCATGGAGGTTGGCGGCAACTTCCTGAGGGCTAACACGTCGAGCACGGCCCGTTCGGGAGGTCCGCCGTTAAAGGTGATTGTCCCTCTTGTCACGTCGAGTTTGACGCCTGATGCGCTGTACTGCCCCTCAGGGATGCGGATTTCGCCTTGGGCCGTAACGTCCTGGAGGCCCTTTGTCTTGACAAGAATATCGCCCTCCAGACGGGCGTTGATGCCCATAGCCCGGACTGTGACCTTGTTGCCGAGAATGATGCGAACTTCGCTTGTGAGCTCCATGCTCTCGGTGGTCTTGCTCTTCGCCGCCTCATCAGTAAGGATCACGTCCGGGCTTGTGCGCACTGCTCCTTTTTCGGGCAGGAAGATGCCGAGTTCAGGGACTCGTACACTGCCTTGAACGGACAGAGACTTGCCCTTGCCTTCGAAGCGCAGGTCAGGCTCTATCAGGGCCTGAAGCTCAGGAAGGTAGATAGCCTGAAAGCGTTGCCCGGTCAGTGTGCCGTTCAGATGGTCGATGCGTCCGTCCTTGAGCGACACGGTTGCCGATCCCTTAAGGCTTCCCGGTCCGGAGCGAACGGTGAACGACGTAATGCGGATTTGATCGTCGGTGATGAGAGCCTCTGCGCCTGCGTCCTGAAGGTGGATGCCTGCAGCAGGCAGATATGCACCCGCACCGCTGAGACGCACCTTGCCACGCAGCGCAGGCGCAGCCCAGGTTCCGTTGGCTGCGACATCGAAGCTGATGACGCCTGTGCTCTCCTGTATCAGGCCGGGGAAGAGTGCACCCAGGACTCCTTTCTCGCGCAGTTCGCCGCTGGCCGATGCCTGCAGAGGGGCACTCTTGTCCACCTCTGTCGGGAAGCGAGCCATGACCGGGAGACGAAACGATGCGTTGACGTGGCCGTAATCGGTGAGGACGAGATCTGCTTTGCCGCGAAGCGCTGCATCGCGCCATGCCCAGGTGATGTTTGCCGTCTGTATTGCTGTGGTCATGAGACCCTCGGAAGTGCGCCAGTCCAGTTTGCCCTGAGAGACTGCCGCCTCGCCCTCAACGTCGATGCGTTTTTCGGGGAAGAGTTCACCGCTCGCCTTGCCTGAGACGAGACCGCTCAGGGCCACCTGACTGGGCAAGAACGGTTTCAATACGGCGAGATCGATCCCTTCCCACGCCGACTGGAACGTTGCCTGCCCCGGGAGTGCTGCGCGGCACGGTTCACGGGATGACAGGGTGCCATGGAGCCTGCCGCCCCCGCGCGCGTATGCGTCGAACGAAGAGAGAAGCCCTCGTTCACTCCAGTCGATGTTGAGTCGCGCCTGGTCAATCTCCAGCTTGAAAACCCCCTTCGTGAGCGTGCCCCCTGCAGCAAGGCTCCCTGCGACCCTGACCAGGCCCCCGTCAGACCACTCCGTCTTGATTCCGCCGCTCGACTGGCCGCTCGCCATCTGCTCGCTGAGAAGAGGATTCGCGCGGCTCAGGTCGAGATTGCGCCAGGAGGCTGTGACGAACCCCTTCCGCGGGCTCAACGTCAGGTCCGCAGCAAGGTCGATCTGTTCTCCTTGAGGCGTGGTAAGAACGAATGGAGTGATGAGAAAGCGGTCAGGGGAGATAAGCAAGGAGACGTCTTGTTGTAGTTTCCACGGAGCGAGCGTGGAACTGCGGCAATCGAAACGGGCGAGCGTGCCTCGCCAGGTCTTTGCATTGTACGAGCCCTGCCCCTGGGTGGCAAGGCTGCCGGCACGCCACGAGGCATTGAAGAGAAACGTGTGATCTCTGGCTGTGCCGCGCAACTCAGCGGAGCCGCCATTGATGGAAAAGTCAGCATACGTGAGCCCTTGCACCTTTGCTGTTGCCTCGATAGGCCCCTCCGGTCCCTTTTCCATGTGAATGTCCAGGTCGACAGCGCGCGCACTGACCTGATCAAGGGAGAGCATGGTGCCGCCAGCCTTAAGCATGCCTGCGGGCGTCCCGCCTCCCCACCGGATCCACCCGCTGCCTGATACCCGGCCGCGCGCCTCGGGTATCAGGCCGGAAAGGTCTCGTACCCGTATCTCGTAGACGAGACGATCCTGAAGCTCTCCGCGGGCAGACAGGTCGAAGCCGTTCCCGTGCACCTCGCATACTGCTACCTGGAGAAGATCGCGGTTGAGCGACGCAACGAGCTTCCCTGTGAGAGGACGGCCCAGGAACCTGCTGCCGAGCAGTTCAACATCGAGGTCTCCGTTAACACCGGTGGTGTGAGACTCCTGCAGCTTGAGACCGACCTTTACGTTCACCTCTCCGCTCAGGTCGGGTCTTATGACCGCCGGATTGAGGTTCCTTCCCTGCATCGTCCCTTCCAGAGAAAACTTTTCTGCCATGCCCACCAGAAACTCACCCTCAATCTGCCCGTCGAGCAGGGAGCCCTTAAGGAGGCGAATCCTTGCCTGGTCGACCGTGCCCTCCACGTTGCCTGCCCATCTTGCTTCTTTCCAGCGCGCTCCGGAACTACGGAGATCAAAATCTCCCCGGTAGGATTGAAAATTGCTTGCTATTCTGATAGTTCCTGAAACTGTAAGAGAGCTTTTGATTTCTTTTGAGAGATCAATATTGTTGACCTGCGCATAAAGATCAACCGTGGGTTCTGCCCTGGAGAAATCTAGCTTTCCGCTGGCGCTTATCGAGCCCTGCAGCTCAGCCTTGCGGAGGGAGAGATCCTTGAAGTCGATCGCGTGAGGGGAAATTGCGACCTGGGAATCGAGACGAAGCCACTCCTTGGCCCCCTGGAAGGCGACCACGGAAACCTTGCCCGAGACCTGCTGTGAACCACGTGCGGACGGAAGTTCCGCTTCCAGCGAAAGCCGGTCAATGGGGGCAAGGTTCTCTTTGGGGATGGCCACGAGTCGTGCCCGTAAAGCGGGCTTGGTGAGTCCGATCGCCAGGCTTCCCTTTATAATCCCTGAAGACGTCCCGACGTCAAGCCTCTCAAGCAGGAGCGCGCCGTTCTCCCACAATATCGGGGAGCTGACCGATTGCAGATCGACCGGTTTATTACCGGACTCATGATACCGCAGCCTTTCTACGCGGAACTGCTCGACCGATCCGCGGATCAAGCCGGTCCATACAGGTAGGTTGGGCCAGGTCAAGTCTGCAAAAGGCGCTGTATCGGGCCGTGTATCTTCAACGAGTGCGTCGCGCGCATAGAGCGTCTTCACCACAAGCCTGCCCGATGCAAGATAGAGCGGTTGCCATGTCAGGCGGAAGGCTGCGATGCGCAGGGTGATGCCCTGAAGCCGGACCCGGAGCCCCTCTATGGAGAGGTCGTGACCGATCTGTCCGGCGATCTTGTCATACTCAATGCCTGCATCTGATAAACGCGCTGCCTGGGCGATCAGGAGCTTGGCGCCGCTGGTTGTCCCGAAAAGAAAACCTCCGCAGAGAGCGCAGATTAGCAGGCAGGATAGAACCACGTAGAAGAGCCAATAGCGCTTCTTCACAATTCAAGCCCCACGGCAAAGTAGACTTTCCAGTCCGGTTTAGGCACGTTCACCTGGCGGGCGATATCGAGCTTGATCGGGCCGATAACCGTGTAGTAGCGGCCACCGAAACCGACGCCCTGCTGAGCATCAATATTCGAAAAGTTGTTGAATGCGTTACCCACGTCGTAGAAGAGCGCGACTCCCCAGTCTTTGCCGATGGCCCGCTCCACTTCAATGCTGCCTACCAGGAGGTTCTTGCCGCCGACCACTGAGCCGGTTGAGTCTGTCGGTCCCAAAGAATTGTACGAGTACCCCCGCACGCTTGTTTGTCCGCCGGTAAAGAAGCGCACTGAGATGGGGAGGTCTTCCGCGGCCTTGTTCGTTCCAGTAAGACCGATCTGGAACCTGGTGACGAATTTACATCTCCAGGGCAAAGGCCTGATGAACTCGAGCTCACCGAGGAACTGCAGAAAGTCGGCGCCTGACCCAAGCACCTGGGAGGTTCCCCGGACCTCCGACGAGTAACGGAAGCCCTTTTCGGCTCGGGTGAGATTGTCGTAATCGCGCCCGAACAAGCGCAGACCCGGCAAGAGCAGAAAAGGGTTCGTGGTCTCGTCTCCGGCGTCAGAATGTTCTTTCTGCAGCTTCACATACGCGGTCAGGAATCCGCCTCGCTCAAGGGTTGGAGCCATCTTTCGCGGCGTAGGGGCGATAAGGCCCTTGGGAGAGCCGTCCTCTCCCAGTTCAATATTTCTCGTGTGGCTCAACTCTAAGGATAACGTACGGATGGTGTAGGTTGACGTATCTTCCCTCTTGGCCTGGGCGTTGAGCGCCGTGAAGCCACTCGGATCGTGAGCGCCAGGCAGGATATATTGCGCCGCGACCCCTTGCAGTATTTCGCTGACGGTGAGGTCCGCCTCGAAGATGTGACCGAAGCTCCCGACGTTCAGGTTGTCGTAGAGTAATGTTCCTCTGAAGCCCGTGTCGGTGGCGTAGCCGACGCCCGCCTTGAAGCGTTTCGGGGGAGACGGGGTGAGCCGTATCTCAACGGGCACCATGTTCTCCGTGGCCGCTTCCTTTTGCGGGGTGACGAGCACCTGGCTGAAGCGGTCTGATGTCGCGAGATTGAGCTGCGTCTGACTCAGCTTGGCGTACGAGAAGACCTCTCCCTTGCTGAAGGTGAGATACCGTTGCAGGAATGTTTCGGGATAGCCGGAACCGTCAGCAAAGCGCACCTCGCCAAAATGATACTGCAGCCCGGTCTGGAGCATGAGATCTATTTCAGCGCTTCGTTTGGCAACAGAAACCCGAACCTCGTGGGCGGTGAACTGTGCGTCGAGGTAGCCGAGGGAGACAGCCCTCGTCACTATATCGGACTTTGACTTTTCATATATATCCTGACGGAGTATCTCGCCTTGTTTGAGCGGCCACCCGGAAACGAGATTCGCGATCCCTTCCTCCCGGGCACCGGGGCCCTCCGCCTTGAGGTTCACGCTGGTGATTCTGACAGGCTCCCCGGGCGCCACCTTCACGCGAAGAATGATCGCGTCCCGTTCCTTTGCCTCCCTTGTCACGGATATTCCTGGTTCGTAATAGCCGAAAGGAACAAGCGCATCGCGGATGAGCGCAGGGACCTGCCGCTCGAAGCGTTCCAGCCACAGGGAATCGACTCGACCGTCTTTTATGAGGCCTGGAGGGAACGCAAGAGAGGCTTGAGCATTTGCCAGTGTCTCGCCCTGAATCCCTTCGACTACCACTTCAACAGGTTCTGCTGCCCGAGTGCAGACGATCAAGGGCTTCAGAAACAGGGTCAGGGCGCAGCAGGCTGCGATAACGAATAGTCTGTGTCGGGCGTTTTTTTGGAGCATATTTTGCGAAGGCCGTGGCCACGACGCTGATAAATGCGGCTCGATTATAACACGAACCAGCTCAGGCTTGCTACGAGGCGCTACGTTCCCATCACGACCTGATGATGACCTGAATATCCATCACATTGGTGCCCGTGGGTCCTGTCACGAGCAGCCCTCCGGTCTGCTGGAAGAAGGTGTAGGAATCATTATTATTGAGGTATGTCGTTGGGTCGAGGCCGAGACTCCTCGCCTGTGCGACGGTCTGACCGTCGACGATTGCGCCTGCCGCATCCGTCGGACCATCCGTTCCGTCGGTGCCCGCGGAGAGAAACGCAATGCCTGCCGTTCCTTCGACCTGCATCGCGAAGGCGAGTGCGAGTTCGGTGTTTCTGCCACCACGGCCGGGACCTTTCACGGTGACCGTCGTCTCTCCACCCGATATGAGACAAAACGGCCGCGGAAGACCGGGTGCCATATCCTGACGGGCGAGCGACTTCGCCAGCTCGCGCGCCTCTCCCTGGAGCTCTGAAGAGAGTATCTGTGCGCTGAAGCCGAGTTCTTCCGCCTGCTGCTTCGCAGCTTCGAGCGCCAGGCGATTATTTGCGATGATGCGGTTCTCCACACGGTCAAAGACTGGACTGCCTTGCTTTGGTGTTTCCGGGAGCAGGCCTTTCTCTCCGGCGTCGAGAAGACGGACGATCGATGGCGGTGTATCTTTCGATAGATGATATCTCTGAAGGACATTAAGTGCCTCGGCATACGTCGACCCATCGGGAGATGTCGGACCGGACGCGATCACATCGAGCCTGTCGCCGACCACGTCGGATACGATCAAAGAAATCGTGCGAGCCGGGTAGGCGATCTCAGCAAGCCTGCCTCCCTTGACCCTTGAAATGTGCTTCCTCACCGCGTTCAGCTCTGTTATCGTTGCCCCCGACCGGAGGAGCAGGTTTGTGACCAACTGTTTTTCCCGCAGGGTAATCTCCTCGCGCGGTGCGACCAGCAATGCAGAACCGCCACCAGAGATAAGACAAAGGATGAGCGTCATCTCATCCGCTTCTCTTCCCAGTCTGATAATCTCGTTGGTGGCTTGTATTCCCTGCGTATCCGGTAGCGGGTGACCAGCCTCGTACACGCGAATCTTGCGCAACTGTGCCGTGGGCATTGCGTGACCATGTTTGGTCACGATGACCCCGCTGGCAAGGAGGTCGCCAAGATGGCGTTCACATGCCGCGGCCATGGCATGCGAAGCCTTGCCAAAGCCGATCACAATGAGCTTCCGGAAGGCGTTCTCTTGAAAGACTGCTCGGACGTAGTCCAGGCTCTGTTCGACGGCATACACCGGATCGACGGCAGCGATGGCGGCGTCGAAAATCTTCCTGAGATATGAAGCGTGCGGAGCCACTTGCACAGTATCCTAGTATATGCGTCCGAGAGGCTATTCTCAAGCAATAACAACGGATGTAGTTGATTGCACGGAAGCAGTAAGGTAATCTGATACCGGTATACAAATCCTGCCCAAGGAGGGATGAGATGTTGAGAAATGTCCGAGTCGGCTGTTCTGTTCTGCTCGTTTTGTGCTGCTGTGTGCTGCTTCAATACGGCTGCGCGAAACCCCCGGCGGAGGAGATTGCAAAGGCTGAAAAGGCCGTAGAAGAGGCGCGAGCGAAAGAAGCCAACGTCTACGTTGAAGATGTTTTCAAGAAGGCCGAGACCGCCCTGAAGAAAGCTAAAGACCTCATGACCCAAAAGGAATACAAGGAGGCGAAAACAGCTGCAGAAGAAGCCGCTACCTTGGGGCAGCAGGCTGCCTCGCAGGTGGAAGCGGGAAAGGCCAAGATGAAAGCCGACGCAGAGCAGATGATAACGCAAGTGCAGGCGGCAACCAACGAATTGAAGGTGATGGTGGCCGATGCGATAAGTCAGAAGCGCCCCGTTAACCGGGAAGAGGTCCAGGCCCTGATAGGCAAGAATGAAGTAGATGTGTTGAATGTCAAAGTGAGGCTGGAGACAGGGAAGATAAAAGAAGGATACGAACAGATCAAGACTATGAAAGTCCAGACGGACGCGCAGAAGGCGAACCTGGCAGCTCAGGCTGCGCCGAAAGATAAGCAATAGTTCTTGGTGCCTTGTTCTGAGTGCTTCGTTATAAACTAGGAACGAAGAACGAGGCACGAGGAACGTATTTCGATAGTTCTTGGTTCTTCGTTCTTGGTGCTTCGTTGTGAACCAGGAACGAAGAACGAGGGACGAGGAACGGATTTCAATGAACGTGCCAGCTATTGTTAAGTCGATAGGGTTCCCGTTACTCGTGGCTTTGCTCACAACTGTCGCCCTGTTTCTCGTTCGCGGATTCGCCTTCAGATTTGTCCGCGTGTGGGCAGAGAAGACACATTCGAAAGCCGATCAGATAATTGGTCGTTCGCTCAAAACCCCCTCTATCTACTGGTGTCTGGCCATCGGGCTCCAGGTAGCCGTCTCCATGTCGGAACTTCCCGACAGGTACACCCTGTATCTCGCCAAGGTGATTGACGTCATCGTCATCCTTTCCGTTACCATCGCCGTGTCAAACGTTACCGGCAGGCTATTGGAGAACTACATAGAACGGCTGAATCTTCCCATCCCTCCGACAAACCTCCTGTTCGGGATTGTCAAGGGTGCCATCTTACTCATCGGCCTGCTCATCGCACTGACATCAATTGGCGTCTCCATCACGCCCCTGGTGACGACCCTTGGTATCGGAGGCCTTGCCGTTGCACTCGCGCTGCAAGACACGCTTGCGAACCTTTTTTCGGGTATGCACATCTTGGTGGAAAAGTCGATCAGGATCGGTGACTACGTGCGGCTGGAGGGCGGAGAAGAGGGATACGTTGAGGACATCACCTGGAGAGCGACACGCATCAGGATGCTCCCCAATAACATGGTGATAGTTCCCAACAGCAAGCTTGCGAAAAGCACTGTCACAAATTACTCCCTCCCTGAGAAGCGCATGTCGATAATGATCCGCGTAGCGGTGAGCTACGCCTCCGACCCTGACCGGGTTGAAACACTCCTTGTGGACGAGGCAAGAAAGGCGGTCGGCTCGGTAGCGGGGCTTCTCTCTGAGCCGGAACCTGTTGCCAGGTTGATACCGGGCTTTGGGGATGGGTCCATCGAGTTCACCCTCACCTGCCAGGTGGGCGAGTTTACCGATCAGTTTCCCGTGCAGCACGAGCTGAGAAAACGCATTCTTCGAAGGTTCAAGGAAGAGGGTATCAGTCTTCCGTTGCCCCCGCGGGCCGTTTACGCGCAGAGCGAACTCAGGCTCAAAGGAGAGAGTGAATAGTGGTGGCATCGGCTTGATGAGGAGGTACAGATGAAGGAAGGCAAATTCTATACCCCTTCACTCATAGCTCTGATACTGCTCCTCGGCTACTTTACCTTTCAGATATTCAGACCATTCTTTGTTCCCATTGGCTGGGCCATAGTCTTTGCCATCGTCCTCTACCCCATTCACGCGCTCATTCTCCAGCGGGTCAGGTCAGGCTCCTTGTCGGCTGTGGTGATGCTCATCGTGATCTTGGGGGCAACCCTGGGCCCACTCTCCTACATATCCTATCAGCTGGCGCATGAAGTGGGCGCTATCTCTTTCGACCAGACTGCCGGGGAGATCGCCCGCGTTACCGGCCACCCGTACATACGGCCGGTAGTTGACTGGATTCTCTCTGTTTTTAACATCACAGAGGAGCAGCTTCAGGCATCTGTAATCGAGAACCTCACCAAGCTCGGAAAGAATCTTCTTTCTCATGTGGGAGGGGGAATCGGGGATGTAGTGAACGGCGCTTTCAATTTTCTCTTGATGGCCTTCACACTCTTCTTTCTGTTGAAGGATGGGCCGGAGTTCCTGGTGAAGATGCGTGACTACCTGCCGTTCCCGGACAGTGAGAGAAAGAAGCTCGCCAAACAGGTGAAAGACATCGTCGTGTCGACCATCTATGGGGGGGTTGCCGTTGCCTTTATACAGGCCTTGATAGGCATGATCGGGTTCGCGGTTGTCGGCATCCACGCACCGGTCCTCTGGGGTCTGGTCATGGCTATTGCCTCCTTCATCCCGTTGGTCGGGTGTGCAATTGTCTGGGTACCTGCCACCCTCTACCTGCTCTTCAAGGGGTCGGTCGTCAATGGTATGGTCCTCGCCGCGATCGGCATATTCGGCATCAGTCTGGTTGATAACTTCCTTCGGCCTATCATTATAAAGGGGAGGGTCAGGATGCCACTCCTGCTCATTTTCTTCAGCGTCTTCGGGGGGATACAGTTTTTCGGCGTTATCGGCATCGTTCTCGGTCCTCTGGTCGTGGCACTATTTGTCTCCGCCCTGGGCATCCTCAAGGCATCCTATTCAGTTTCATCCTGACCCCTGCGCAAATAGGCCTTGGACCGAGGGTACGTGGTTTGGGACAAGGATGTGGCCTGCAATTGGGCCCAATGTAGCCATTATTACTAATACCATAGGCTAAATATGTCACATTGGCGTTGACAAAAAAGTCATATGTAACTGAACGTGAACGTACGCGATATGATCGTAGCGTTCCCCAACTTCCTGGGAAGCAAAATAAAGACGAGAGAGTGGTACGCAAGGCTCCCTTAGCTTGCAGTCACGATGTGTAATGTCGACATCCTTTACAGATTCTTCATACGCACGCGAAACCTTGTGCGCGCCCTTAGAGCGCCCCTTCTGGGCAATCTCTGTCAGAATTTCCCCCAAAAAATAGTCAGAATTCTTTACAAGAATGGTGTTTGGCCAAGGGCAGAGAAAATAGAAATACTAGTGATATCAATATATTACTGTTTAGGTACAGGGTTTGCTAGGACATTTTCATCCAGGTGCTAATGTGCGTGCCCAGTTTCAGAAGCGGCAGTTCTTGCCTCTCAGTCCTTCACATGGAAACTTGGGTTATGACCCTCTCCTCCCGGGGGGACCGACCCCCGGTCGAGAAGCAGTGGCCTTTGCGGTTTGGTTTTGCAAGGCGAGATTGCACATCTCGATGCTTCGCGGGAAAGGCTGACGCATAGAATAGATAGGGGTCGATTGCACCTGAGTGCTCTCTTGGAGGTTGTTCTTGGGAAAGGACGTTCACGCTTTACTTCTTGATCTAAATTCTTCATCTCAGCTTGGCAAGAGCCTGCGGGATATCCTCCAGTCTTCGTCAGGGCATCATATTTTGCTCAGGTCGGAATCACGTAATGGCGCAACAACCTTGGCCGATGTTGATGTGTCTGCCACTCTGCAGGAATTCAACGCCGACGTTCTATTCCTGATATTGTCACCCGAGCACATCAAGGACTTTGACGCGCTCACGAGGCTCGTCCATGGGGCTCTTGCCGATGTCCGCATCATGGTCGTTCTTCAACGGGCCGATCCGGATCAGATGGCTGAACTCTTGAAACGGGGAGCAATCGATTTCATCACCCCACCCCTCAAACGTGTCGATGTACTGGCGCGCATGCTGCGCCTGCTCGAAGAGCCATCCCTGAACCACGTCCTCGAGTCGAAGCTCAAAGAGAAATTCGGGCTCAAACACCTTGTGGGCGAAAGCCCGCCCTTTCTTGCTGAAATACGGAAGATACCCGTTGTGGCAAAAGGGGACGCTGGCGTTCTCATCTCCGGCGAAACTGGCACGGGTAAGGAGCTGTGTGCGCGGGCCATACACTATCTGAGCCGCAGGGCAAGTAAGGCGTTCATTGTTGTCAATTGCGGTGCGATTCCCCTTGACCTTGTTGAAAACGAGCTGTTCGGCCATGTCCACGGCGCTTTCACAGGCGCTACATCGGGTCGGTACGGACTTATCAACCAGGCAGACGGAGGCACGCTCTTGCTCGACGAGATCGACTGCCTCCCTCTGCCGTCTCAAGTCAAATTATTGCGATTTCTTCAGGAAAAGGAATACAAGAGGTTGGGGTCTCCGAAGATCGAACGGGCTGACGTGCGCGTCATTGCCGCCACCAATACTGATCTTGAGCAGGCAGTGAAAGACGGGCGGTTTCGCACCGACCTTTACTATCGCTTGAATGTGGTCCCGCTCCTGCTGCCTCCCTTGCGCGAACGGAGAGAGGACATTCCGATTCTCGCCCGCCATTTCCTTCGGAAGTACGGATTCGAGATTGAGAAGAAGATCTCCGACTTCACCACGGACGCCATGCGTCTCCTTATGCTCCACGAATGGCCCGGTAACGTCAGGGAGCTGGAAAATGTGGTGGAGCGGGCAGTCATATTCGCCTCCCAGGACAGGATCGGGCCTGCAGATATCGTTCTCTCACGGTCTGAACCGGTGAAACCCCTTCTCCCTTCCTTTAAGATGGCCAAGGCGATTGCCGTCGAAGAGTTTGAGAGGAAGTATATCCAGGAGCTTCTGGTGGCAAGCCACGGCAATATTACGAGGGCTGCGCGGGCGGCACAGAAGAATCGCCGGGCCTTCTGGGAACTGATCCGGCGACATGGCATCGACATTCAATCCTTCAGGCGAGCTACCCTGTAAATAGGATGAAAGAGTCACGTTTCTATGACAAATTTGTCCTACCATCTCTTTCCCCGTAAAATCTGAATTCCCGCGAATATGTCCCGGAGTTTCGAGGACCAAAAGAGCCAGAATGGGCGTGCGAGAAAAGAAACGGGTGTGCTGCGAAAAAGACACGATAAATTCTCAACACCTCGATATATAAGGCGGAATAGATCAGTTTTCTTCATCATTACGCGTAGAAGATGGAACGGTCCCGTAATTGCTCAAGGCGGGATTATGGAGAGTGCCACCGTGCATAGCGGTCAACATGTCACAGGCAGTTCAGAGACGTCCCACGAAATCTTGTCCTATCTCCTGGATTACTCCGGGGCGCAGGACACCCTGGACGGCATTGTCGAGTGGTGGCTTCTTGAGAGGCACATCAGGTACCAGATATCGAGGGTGAAAGAAGCCCTTGCCGACCTGGTGCGGGAAGGCCTTGTGGTCGAGCACAGGGACCGGAATGTACCCATCAGGTATGGCATCAACTGGGACAAGGTTGCCGAAATCCGGAAGATTCTCGAGAAAGACAGCACTGGGGCTGAGAAAACTGCCAGGACTGGTACAAAAACGGAGAAGAATTTCTAGCTCGAGGGAAAACCTTTTTTGTAGGGCGGAGGTTTTCGCGAGGGTCAGGGGCGGTAGCGCATCGATTGTCGGCGATGTTCCTGCGCAGCTTTATCGGTAGGTCTAGCTCCACCGTATGGGGGTAAGTGATGGCACAAAAGGAGTATGAAGGTCAGAGCACGGTCAGAGATATCGCGTTTATCGCCTTCAAGCACAAGAGGAAAATGCTCATTACCTTTTGCGCAACGGTCCTGATAGTTACTGTAGGCTCATTGTTGATGACGCCAGTCTATCGAGCCTCTTCCAAGATTTTGGTCAAATTCGGCCGGGAGAATATCTACATGCCGGCTGTCCCGGGGTCTAGCGGCTCCCCCCAAGTTCTAGTCGATCCCTTGGGGGCGGAACGTGTCAACTCAGCAGTCGAAATGGTCAAGGGGCAGAAAGTAGTTGAGGCGGTCATTGAGAAGTTGAGCGTGAAGAGTGTATACCCCCAGCTGGTTAGCGATGACAATTCATCGTCTAGACAATCGACCTTGAACGATGCAATTCGACTGTTTCAGAGAAACCTCTCCGTGCAGGCGGTAAAAAGGTCAAATCTCGTTGAAGTCAGATTCGACCACGCGAACCCGGTTATCGCAGCCAAAACGGTCAATACGCTCATCGACACTTTTGTGGAGCACCATGTGACGGCCTACAGGGAGCCGCGCAACTACGATTTCTTCAGCGAACAGGTCAGGCTCCTGGCGGGAAAACTCAAGGCCTCGGAGTCCGAGCTGTCTGCATTCAGAATCAGTCATGACATCAGTTCTCTCCAGGATCAGAAGACAACGCTTCTCAAACAGATTTCTGAAATAGAAGTCGCGCTTGCAAAGGTCAAAGCCGACCTGGCTGAAAACAAGGGAAAGAAGGAAGCACTACAGGACAGCCGGGGTTCACAAACGGGGGGGCCTCGACTTGGGAAGGAAACAGACTATAATCCGCAGGCAATGGCAACTATCCGAACGAAGATCACAGAGTTGAGGTTGAAGGAGGCGGAACTGCTGAACAGATACTCGGAAACCAATACGTTTGTGGTTAACGTCAGAAGAGAGATTGAGCAGGCAGAACAGCTCCTGGCCAGGGAAGAGATGACATACCATGACAAAGACGCCAGAAGCTTGGATCAAAGCATACAGGCTCTGAAGCAAAAAGAGGCAGCCTTGAGGGAAAGTCTCGCTGCTTCTCGAGGGAGGCTGAATAGCATCGCGGCGGTGGAGATGCGATTCATAGAGCTCGAGCGTCAATTCAAGTTGAACGAAGAAAACTACCAGCTTTATGTAAGGAAGATGGAGGAGAGCAGGATATCAAATGCTATGGATACGGAGAAAATTGCAAACCTTAGTGTGGTGGAGCCTGCTTCGGTTCCGATTACGCCTACTCGTCCTAGAATTTTGCTCAATATCGCCGTATCAGTGTTACTGGGTGGCTTGTTGAGTCTCTTAGTGATGGTGACGGCAGACCGTTTGAGCCATACGTTCGGCAAGACTGAGGATATAGAAAAGCGGCTTGGTGTTCCTGTCCTGGCTTCTATCCGCGAAATGGAGGCATAAGCACAGCGTGTATACCGAATTCTACGGTTTTTCTGAACGACCATTTGATGTCAGCCCTGACCCCAAGTTTCTCTACCTGACGGAATCGCATCGTGAAGCCCTTGCATCGATGATGTACGGGATCAGGGAGAGACGAGGCTTCTTGGCAATTACGGGCGAGGTCGGCACGGGAAAAACTACGCTCATAAATGCCCTGCTCGACAGTCTGAACGAAAAGGTGAAGACCGCCCACATCTTTAGGAAGTGCACAACCTTCCAGGAGCTGCTGAGGACCATCCTGACCGAGCTGGGTGTTCCTCCGAGGGGGAGAGATCGGTTTTCGCTGTGGCAGCGCCTCGATCAGTATCTCCTGGATACGACCGCAAAGGGGGAAACTGTTGTCCTTATACTTGACGAGGCGCAGAACTTGTCTATTGAATTGCTGGAAGAGATACGCACACTTTCCAATTTGGAAACCCAGAAGACGAAGTTGCTGCAAATCATTCTGGTGGGGCAGCCGGAGCTCGAGAACAAGCTGAACTCGGAAGAACTCCGCCAACTCAGACAGAGAATAAGTATTCGGCGTAAGCTCTCACCGCTTCAGGATGAGGAGATTAAGGCTTACATTAAACACCGTCTCGGACTCGTCGGGGGAAATGCCGAGGCACTATTGGCGCGCGACGCGATTCGGATGATCTGCCGTTACTCGAACGGGATTCCCAGGGTCATCAACGTTCTCTGCGATAATGCCTTCCTTGTCGGTTACGCTGTTGGAAAGAAAACGGTGGACGGACCTATCATTCAAGAGGTTGTCAAGGATCTTGAAGGCGAGGGGGTTATGCCTCAGGAGCGCATCGCAGTTCTGACCGCGCAGGGCCGACGGCCGGCATGGAATGGAGACGGGTTTGTCGGGGCACTGAAAGGTTTTTTCAGAGGTTTTGGGACAAAGCGCGTGTGAGGCCAGAGTTGGCTGCGCCCGAGCCAGTCCAGGAGGCTACCCCTGCTCCTGAAGTAAGGAAGACGCCAAAGACAGAGGATAGTAAGAGACCCGAGGAGCCGAAACCAGAGCTCGGCGATGTCCGCGAAGTAAATGGCATAGAGTACATATACGCAAAGAACAAGCGGTATCTCACAAACCCGTACGAGCCTATGTACGTCTGGATACGTATTAATATGGATACCTCCGGCACTCTGAGATCGCAGCGGGGAGGAGAGGGAGGATAGCATGGGTAAGACGTTCGAAGCCCTCATGAAAGCGGAGAGAGACCATCAATTAAGGCGCGAAGAACTTGCCCAGTTCGAGCCGAAGGTTAGTCTTCAGCCTTATATGCCCTTGCGTCTCTCAATTTCGCACCAGGTTTCAGAGGAATATCAAAGGTTGAAGCACAACCTGAGATCGTTGTTTCCGGAGGCGAAAAGCAGGGCGCTCATGTTCGTTGGATCAACACACGGTGAGGGCGCGTCCACGGTCGTGGCCACGTTCGGGGCCGTCCTGGCAACATCGGGTGAGCAAGTCTTGCTTGTGGACGCCAACCTGAGAAAGCCGGCGCTGCATAATCTGTTCAGCGTCGACAGAACGCAGGGCGTTACCGAGTTGCTCCTTGGTTTGAAGGACGTGAAAGAGGTGAAGAAACGGACCCGTTTTGACAAGCTCTCTGTCATCACAAGCGGTGTTCCACCATCGAATCCGGGCTCACTGCTCAGTGCCAAGAATGTATGTTCCATGATCGAACAGATGAAGAGAGAAAGCGAATGGGTGCTGATTGATGCTGCACCTCTAAACGAGTACAACGATGCCATGGTGTTCTGTTCAGAAGTGGACGGCGCTGTCCTGATCGTTAAGGCGGAAGAGACAAGGTGGGAAGTGGCGGAAAGAACGAAACAGAGACTTGATGATGCCGGAGTCCGGCTGGTCGGCGCCGTTTTGAACCGGAGAAAGATGTACATTCCCGAGTGGCTCTACCGGAGGCTTTAGGAAAAAAGACCGATGACGACCGCAAGCCTTTCACAGAAACTCGGTTTCTTCGCTGGCATCTTCAGCGACCGGAAGAGGCTTGTCGTGATGATGAGCGATTTCGTCATCATCATTCTCTCTTACGTGGGAGCGTTCTTAATTCGTTTCGAGATGCAGATCCCTGCGGCCGGAATCTCCAAGATGATTGCCACGCTGCCGCTTGTCCTGGCTGTCCGTTTTGCGTGCTTCTGGTACTTCGGATTGTACAGGGGTGTCTGGCCGTTTGCGAGTATTTACGATCTTTACTCTATCATAAAGGCGGTTGGTGTCAGCTCGCTTCTCATGGTGCTCTCCCTATTCATTGCAGGCGGTATTTCGGGGTATCCCCGCTCCGTCTTTTTTATTGACGGCCTGCTACTCCTCATGCTGATCGGTGGATTGCGCTTTTCCTACCGTCTAACGAAAGAGGTACGGTATCTCCATGAAAACGGGGGCAAGCGTGTGCTGATCGTCGGAGCGGGCGCGGCGGGCGACTCAATTATTCGCGAGATGCTCAAGAACCCCTCACTTGGATACCACCCTGTCGGGTTGGTGGACGACGATCGCGGGAAGTGGCACTCCTTGATCCACAACGTGAAGGTCCTAGGCGGCGCCGATCGCATCAAGGAGTTCGTGAATCGCTACCGGGCCGAGGAGGTGATTATCGCGATCCCGTCGGCTACGGGAAGCCAGATGCGGAGGCTGGTCGGCGAGTGCAAGGGATGTGGGGTCGTGTACAAGACGCTCCCGGGCATGGCCGACATTATTGACGGGACGGTCAAACTCAAGGCCCTGAGAGAGGTCAATTTCGAGGATCTTCTGGGCCGCCCGCCCGTAAAGCTCAATGCCGGCGGCATCGAAGGCTATCTCGCGGGCAAGCGGGTGCTGGTGACGGGCTGTGGCGGCTCAATAGGGTCCGAACTGGTGCGTCAGATCATCCGTTTCGGTCCGCGTAGTCTTATCCTGTACGATGCATCCGAAGAGAATCTCTTCAAGATCCAGATGGAACTGGAGCATGAGATCCGATTCCACGACTACCACACGGTGCTCGGCCGCGTTCAGAACCGCCTCATCCTCGAGCGGACCTTCGAGTTGTACCAGCCGGACGTCGTTTTCCACGCCGCTGCGTACAAACACGTGCCTATGCTGGAGGTAAACCCGTGGGAGGCAGTGTTCAACAACATCCTGGCAAGTCGCCTTCTGATGGATGTGGCCCTCGCATATTCAGTCGAGCGGTTCGTGCTGGTCTCCACGGACAAGGCGGTGCGGCCGACCAACGTCATGGGTACGAGCAAGCGAGTCACGGAGCTACTCATGGAGTCCATGTGGCAGGATGCGACCCGATTCATGGCGGTCAGGTTCGGGAACGTGGTGGGATCGTCAGGCTCCGTAGTGCCTCTCTTTAAACGGCAGATCGAGCGGGGTGGCCCGGTGACGGTGACCGACTCGGAGGTGACCCGCTATTTCATGAGCATACCGGAAGCGTCCCAGCTCATCCTCCAAGCGGGTGCCCTGGGCCAAGGAGGGGAAATCTTTCTCCTGGAGATGGGTACGCCCGTGCGGATCGTCGACCTCGCTCGCGACCTCATCCGCCTTATGGGAAAGGAGCCAGGCTCAGATATCGAGATCGAGTTCACAGGCCTGCGCCCCGGAGAGAAGCTCTACGAGGAGCTTCTCACGGGAGGCGAGGACGTGGTGCGCACCGAGCACGAGAGGATCATGGTGCTTCGCTCCAATGGCATGAACGGTTTCAAGACTAGGAAGGAACTAAGGCTCTGGCTGGACGTGAAGATCGGAGAGCTGGAAGCCCTGGCGGTGCAGATGAAGGACGATGCGATCCGTTCCAAACTCCGGGAAATCGTGCCGGAGTATAGCCTTCCCGAGAATCACCAGGAGCACGCGCCGTCGACCCTCGGAGTCGAGAGATGAAATACATTGCAGTGGCCGTCTGAGCCTGCTCACGGCCCTAATCCTATACCCCTGATAACTCGTTTCAAGTTTTTGCCAAGAATATCGTCATCTACTCCCTAAGCTCCCTGATAACAAAGAAATAAAAGGACACATGGATGGGAATAGTGAGAAACTCGAATTTGTGCTTAGAAGATTTGCGCTCTCTGACAATAAAGAGTAAACCCATCAAGGCTGGAAAGTAAGAACTCAAGGGTCTGTCCACATTTGCGGGGCAGGTTTATTCATAAGAGGATCCTAAATCGCCTATCCTGGCTACCCACTGATGAGCACGCGAGGGAAGCTAACTGTCATTATAGCCCTTGCTGTCCTCCTGTTGGGCGCTATCCTGTTCCTAACTCGTGAGAGTATACTGCTGGCGGTGGGAGACTTCTTGGTAGTGCAAGATAAGCTTCAACCCGCCGAGATAATCCACGTCATAGCTGGTCACGACCACCGGAACGATTATGCAATTCTCCTGTATAAACAGGGCTACGCAAGGCAGATCTTCTTTACGGGAGGTTGGTGCCCCGAACTCAAGGTATACCATGGGAAGCATGGCAGAGAAATGGCACTACGGCAGGGAGTGCCTTCGCAGGCGATCGTCACGGACGATTCCGACGTAACCAGTACTTACTCAGAGGTTGTGAGACTGAAAGAATTCATGGCTAAGAGCCAGGTACCCATCGGCTCAGTAATCGTCGTCAGCGACCCCTTTCACATGCGCCGGGCGCGCTGGACCTACCGGCAATTGCTGGGGGATAGGATCCGTATCCAAATGGCACCAGTACCTTTTGATCTATCGCATTATCAGCGTCGGTGGTGGACAGAGAAGCTGTCGCGAAGTCACGTGGAGAATGAGTATCTGAAAACTGTTTACTACTATGCCAGATACAGGTTCACTGTAGGGCCGATCAAGGAATGGCTAGCTGGCCTTGATAGGGACTGATCAACATAAGTAGGCCGACTCGAATGGAATTCTCTTTATCAGAAACCATATCCAACCTAACTGTGATCGAAGTAATAGCTCTCTCGATAGTTGGAGCTGTGCTATTCTTCATTGCCTTATCTAAGCGAATACATATTCTTACGTTTATGTTGGTACTAAGCGCATCTCTTGTCGGCTCCACAATTCCTTTGGTGAATAATATTGCCGCCTTGGTTCGGTGGATATCGCTTTTTCTACTGCTGATTGTCGTCGTAGCCCGGTGGAAATTTAAAGTTTCATTGAGACTGCTCCCCTTCTGGGGATACGTATTCTTAGGTCTTGTTTTTTTATTGGATGCAATATCGCTTGACTGGCAGCTTCAGAGAGGTATATTGCTGCTCGTAGTGGCAGTAACTATACCATTTGCCTATGGCGGTGAGACTTACAGGTCCTTAAAGTCATCTCTGGTGCTGATTTCTCTGGCAGCCACAATTTATTCTCTATTGAATTTCATATCTCTACCAAGTCACTTAAGTGAAGCCACAAGGTTTTCGGGATATTCTGAAGTGGCTGCATCATTTGCTATGGTTCTTGGCGGGCTTTTACCCTTTACTTTCTGGGGTCTATGGAAAGCCAATGATAGAGCGATCAGGATAGCGTGTGGTTCAGGATTCTTGTTTGGGTTGATTACTCTCCTATTCAGTGGCCAGAGGGCTGGGGCAGTTGGAGGGGCGATAGGCCTGACCCCACTGCTACTAATGCTCCTGCAACAAAAAAACATTGGAAAGTTTGTGTCCGTAGTAACCCTTGCATCCTTGTTGGGGTATATTCTGGTCCAGCAATCCAGCGGGGACTGGGCTGATTTTTTATGGATGAGATACAGCGTTGACCACGGATTGTCCGGCAGGGAATGGATATGGCGTGAAGCGCTATCCGAGATCCATGACAACCCTCTTCTTGGCAGAGGGATAGGCGCCGCAGAGACCGTAATCCAGGGTAGTTTTCATAACGCGTATTTAGAAATATGGTTTAATACGGGTCTTGTGGGATTACTTTTGTTTTTGACGTCGCAGGTCTACTTTATTTACAGAATTCTCTACTTGAAGCGTGTATCTGAAGACCCGGAAACCAGGTCCATTTTGGCGCTTGCTTTAGGTTACATGATGGGTTTTGTTGCCATGTGTATGGTTGAAAGCCCGGCAGCAGGAGCAAGTAATCTGAACTTAATGCTATACATATTCTTGGGGGTCGTCGTATCAAGTAATCAACTGGTCAACTTAGCTGAGCCCCCAAAAAGTCGACCCCCCTTACCGCACTACCGACCTTTAGAAATTCACAGGCACCCTTGAGAAGAATTTCAACGAATATCGCATATTCTTTCTTGGGTGAAGTGCTTCTGTTTGGCTTCTCTTTTCTCCTCGGAGTAATAACTGCAAGATATCTCGGTCCGGCAGGCAGGGGAAGCTTTTGGATAATTTATAACGCGGCGGGTTTACTGACGATAGTATTTTCAATGAGATTTCGTCAGTCAATCACATATCACCTCTCCAAGAATAGAGACATATTGGGTGAGGTTGTTCTGTATGGCCTTTTTGTGGGTACCGTCACGGTGTTTTGCGTTGCCATTCTTGCGGCGTATTGTTCTCATTTTCTTTACAGCACCCTGCTTAAGGGTCTTGAGACGAGTTGGGCCATTCTGGTCCTTGTGTGTTTTTCATACTATCTATGGGCACTCGTTATTGGCGTCATAGAGGGTCTCATGCTCTTTAATGCAAAAGCTATTTTTATGGGAGGGTCCTATTTACTAAAATGTCTCTTGGTCCTGTTTGGCCTTGGTTACCTTGGGCTGGAGTTTGACGGCCTGATCTTATTGATGGGGTCTGTCGAAGCGATTGCGTATTCAATAATCGTTGTGATGATTTTAGGCAAGGCAAAGCATTTTCATATAAACGCCTCATCATTCCGGGGTATGCTCAGGTATTCAGCGGGTACTTTTCCCGGTACGGTTTCAGATTTCTATACCCTGCGAATGGACGCGTTTTTCTTAAACTATTTCTCCGGGCCTTCGGAAGTGGGAATCTATTCAGTGGCAGTCTCTCTGTCGAGTATGCTTTTGTACTTACCCGCAGCAATACGAAATGTACTGATGCCGTACATTGCCAACTTTTCGGATAGAGAGATAACGGCAAGGTTGTCCAGGCTCCTGGTCATGGCGACGAGTATGGTGTGCGTGATTATCATTCCTTTGGTTTGGGTCGCAGTGATACCGATTTATGGAACGGAGTTCTCTTTTTCGCGACCCCTCTTTCTGATACTTATGCCAGGGTCGATTTTTTGGGGCATATTCTTATTGTTAGCTTCGGACGTAGAGGGGCGAGGGCATCCCTGGCGTGTTTCGATGATATCGATGATGACCGCTGTTGCAACCGCCGTATTGGGGCTGATTTTGATTCCTTCGTGGAATTCAGTCGGCGCCGCGATTGTCAGTTCAGTAGCCCAGGGGATATCGATGTTCTTGGTGATTCAGCTTTATAAGCGCATGATCGGGGTCAAATTAGCACAACTCTTGATTCCAACAGTAGAAGATCTGCGTGGTTTCGTGAAAATCATCAATCTCTTTTTGGTCAACAGAAGAAGAATAGTGGCGCCCTCTCTAGCTTGCCGTGAAAAAAAGCCGGTGATCTAAACAGGATGAATAAGACCGTTAGGCCACCCATTGTTCTGATAGTCCACTTCCCTCGATTTGGGCCGTATCATGTGGCCCGGATCAATGCTGCATTCGAGGAATTGAAAGCCGCCGGTGTCAAGGTCGTGGGGATGGAGACCGCCAGTCTTGATGATACGTACGCGTGGCAGCAGGAAGAAGGTGCTACAGCCTTTGAACGACGTGTGGCCTTGCCGGGGAGGGTGTACGAACGATCATCGCGTCTAAAAATGTGGTGCGGGGTAAAAGCGGTCTTGGAAAGCGTCAACCCGGATGCCATGGCGATCCATGGTTACAGTACTTGTGATGCTTGGAGTGCATTGGCCTGGTGCAGACTCCATCATCGTAAAGCTATTCTCCTGTCTGACAGTAAGTATGACGACATGCCACGCCTCGGTTTGAAGGAGTGGGTGAAACAGAGATTGGTCAGCCAATACGACGCGGCTCTGTGTGCTGGCAAGCCTCACCGCGCTTACTTGCAACAGTTAGGCATGAAATCGGAACAGACCTTTGAGGGATTCGACGTCGTTGACAACGACTTCTTCTGGCGTGGGGCAGAGCAGGCGAGGCGAGACCCAGCCTCATACCGTTCGATGCCCGGCCTCGAGTCTCCCGATCCCTTTTTCCTTGTATCGGCCCGTTTCATACACGAAAAGAATCTGGATGGCTTGCTGCGATCCTATACCCAATACCGCCGCGTCCTGGCCGAGACAGACGGGGGGCTTTCGCCGTGGAGACTGGTTATCCTCGGGGATGGACCTGAGCGCAACGCTCTCGAAAATCTGGTACGTTCTGAGGGGATCCAGGGAGTTTCTTTTCCCGGTTTTCTGCAAATCGAGCAACTGCCAATATATTATGGGCTCGCCAGCCTTTTTATACACCCTTCACACCAGGACACGTGGGGGCTGGTTGTGAATGAAGCAATGGCTGCCGGTTTGCCCGTACTTGTCTCAAAGAATTCTGGCTGCGCACAAGACCTCGTTTGTGAGGGAGAGAACGGCTTCACTTTCGCGTCGAATGATGTAACAGCGTTGGCGGACTTGATGGTTAAAGTCAGTTCCGGTCAGGTTGATCTAAAGGAAATGAGTGCTAGTTCGCGCAACCGAATCAAGGATTGGGGTCTGACACGTTTCGCCCAGGGCCTTCATGGGGCGTTACAGGCTGCCTTCCAGAGAAACCAAGCGACTAGCAAATAACGACAGAAAAGAGCGAGAACGAACCGTGCATGTTCTTCATGCCACTCTGGGATTCTATTCCGCCAATGCTTGGGGCGGACCTGTCAAAGACGTCTAAGACAACGGTAGAGAACTGGTGTGAGAGTGCACCGAGTAACGGTCAATTGCACGAACTTACTGCGACACTTAGCATCTTCCTTCGTTGCCAGGTGCGCTTGGGCCTATCCGGCTGCCTGACGTGTCGATTTATCTGAAGCGGGAGATTACGGAGTTCGATGTGCCGGGCGGTCGGGTGGCCGAAGTGCTGCCTTTCGATGCCGATGCATTTGCCGCCGCTATGCAGCGTTTGCTTGCGGACAGAGAGCGATACGGTCGTTACCGAGCCGGCTGTGCGGAGATGATCGCCGACACCTTCTCTATTAAGGCCTTTGTGGACCATCTGGAGACAGTGTATGGCCGCGTGATTGCTGAAAAAGGAAACGAGACAGGTGATCAGGCAAGCACGTGAGGCCCCTTGGAAAGTCTGGAACGAGCTCTGGCGCTGGCTGGCCTATCCGAGAGTGCGGTTGCTTTTCGCAATGAACGGTATTCCTTGGGGTCGGGGTTGGCGCATCCACGGGGTTCCGATCATCCAGAAGCACCGCCGCAGCCGAATGAGCTTCGGTCCGGGACTGGGCCTTCGTTCTTCGGTGCGGTCCAATCCGCTGGCGCCGAGTCATCCTGTGGTTCTGACCACATGGCACGAGGGTGCCCATCTGGAAATCGGGGCCAATTTTGCTATGACCGGTGGCACTATTTGTGCGGCCGAAAGAATCATCATCGGCAACAATGTGGCCGTAGGGGCTAACACGATTATCACTGACACAGATTTTCATACTCTCGACTCGAAACAACGACGATTGGAATCAACCGGGGGCAGCGCTGCGGCGATTGTGATTGAGGACGATGTATTCGTCGGGATGAATTGCCTGGTCTTAAAAGGAGTGAGAGCAGGTAAAGGCAGCGTGATCGGAGCGGGTAGCGTGGTCACGACGGATGTACCACCACATGTCATCGTAGCGGGCAATCCGGCCAGAGTTATCCGGGAGTTATAGCCAAGCTATGAAAATCATGTTTATGGCCCAGGTTTATGCACCGGAAGAGGTCAGCGGTGCAGTGCTGGTTACGGAATTGGCCACGGACCTGGTCAGACGTGGACATGAGGTCACAGTAGTGACGTGTGCCCCTAACTATCCTTACGGACGGGTTTACTCAGGCTATCGTAACCGGCTTTACCAGGAGGAGAGGTTGGACGGGGTCCGGGTGGTGCGCACATGGAGTTACATTTCCTCGCAGAAGAGTTTCTGGCGTCGCATTTTCACCTATGGTTCTTACAGCGCGACTGCTTTCTACGGTGGCCTGACGGCTGACAAACCGGATGTTCTTGTGAATTACTCGCCGCCCCTCCCCTTGGGGCTGTCAGCCTGGCTGTTGAGCCGTAATTTGTGGCGCATACCATGGGTACTACAGATAGAAGATCTCCATCCAGGAGCAGCTGTTGCCGCTGGCGTACTGCGCAACCGACACGCCATCACATTCTTTTCAGCCATGGAGCGTTTCCTTTACAAGCGGGCCACCCATGTTTCGTTGATTTCCGAAAGCTTTCGGCGGGATTTGCTCCGCAAGGGTGTACCCTCAGAAAAGATTACCTTGATACCCGTCTGGGCTGATCCCGATATCGTCAAGCCTTTGCCCAAGGAAAACGCTTTTCGCGATCAGCATGGCCTGAACAGGCAGTTCGTGGTGATGTACGCTGGAACGCTGGGGCACACGTCGGCCCTGGAGGAAGTGCTGGACGCAGCAGAGATTCTGCGGAGTGAAGCGGGCATCCGTTTTTTGATTGTTGGGGAAGGGATTAAGAAAACTGAACTGGAAAATGTGGCTCGTAATAAGGGACTTGAGAATGCGGTGTTTCTGCCCTTTCAGCCACGAGAGACCTTTGCAGAGATGATGGCAGCGGCGGATGTGAGTCTGGTGACGCTCAGCCGCAACTCGTCTGAAACGTCTCTCCCTCACAAGATTTTTAACATCATGGCCAGTGCCCGCCCGATTCTGGCGGTGGCCTCACGGGAAAGCGAGATAGCTCAGCTCGTCGAGGCCGCAAAATGTGGCTTTATCACACCTCCGGGGCACCCCGAATCATTGGCAGAGACAATCATCAATATGAGGAAGCAAGTCGGTCTACTAAGGGAAATGGGTCAAAATGGCCGTACTGAACTGCAGGCAAAATTTACCCGAGAATGCTGTGTGGACATGTATGAACAGATGCTGCTACATCTCTGCAATAAGGAGCACAATTGAAGTGAATCGAAACATACGCCACAACGGTGGTCATTAATGATGGAGAAATATTTATGAACGCTGAAATCTTTGCGGAATGGTTGCGCCGTCAGGGGCAGCACGTTGTTCGTACGAAAAGCAGTTACTGGTACGATGCGGGCATGCGGGTTTACCAGGCGTTTCCTTACCACTGGCTCATTCAGCCTTCGCGAAGGGAGCTGAGAGCTTTGCTAATCGGTAAAGGTGCGGTAGGCTTGCGTTACTCCACACCGTTTGAGGCAATGGACGGTAAAATCAGCTATCACGTGGTCTTAGAAAATGGTACTCCTTACGACCTGGATGTGTTGCGCGCCCAGGCACGTAACGGTGTTCGCCGTGGCCTTAATGTTTGCCAGGTTGAGCGGATTCCGTTTGAGCGGCTGGCGGACGAGGGCTGGCTGCTGCAGAAGGATACCCTTGAACGCCAGGGACGCAGTCTCAGCATGGGGCCAGCCGATTGGCAACGGACCTGCCTCGCAGCCAAGGACCTGCCCGGTTTTGAGGCTTGGGGCGCAATAGTTGACGGAGAGCTGGCGGCCTCCGTCCTTGCGGTTCGTGTTGACGATGTGTACTGCGTGCCTTATGCCCAGAGTCTCCGCAAGTATCTGAACAAGTATGTCAACAATGCCCTGTTCTTTTCGTTTAGCCGCGAGCTGCTCTCACGGCCCGGAGTGAAGATGATCTTTTACAATATGGAGTCGCTGGATGCCCCGGAGAGTGTAGATGAGTTCAAGTTCCGCATGAATTTGAAACCGAAACCGGTGCGTCAGTGTGTGGTCTTTAACCCATTGTTGACGCCGGTCTGCCACAGCGCCGGTCATGCCATGGTCGAGCGGTTGTTGTGTCGTTATCCAAACAGCCCCGTCCTTTCCAAGGCCAAGGGCATGCTCCGGTTCCATTCGGAGGGTCAGCGCGCATCTGGAGAGCAGAACTGGCCTGAGTGTTTGACCTATTGCAGGGATTCGTTTGTCGGAGAAGTAGACCCTGCTGCTAGCCGTTAACCCGTTCTGACACTAAGGAGCGCCGGGGCTGTGCTGGATCTTGGAACTTTCAGGCCAATTAAAGGAATTCAAACGAACGTACGGTAGAGGAACGATTATGATGAGAGCAATAATTCTGCTTGGTGGGGCAGCGTTCAGCATCTTCAACCTATTACCGCTGCCATGGCGATTGCGCGTTCTCTGGATGAAGCTGTTGTATTTCGTCACTGCTAAAGGGACGCAACTATTCCCTTCTCTACTTACCTGGACGAAACAACAGAATATGGCTTACAAAATGGGCAAGCAGAAGGGGGAGGGATACGAGTCGCTCGTCCAGTTGGAAAAGGTCCTGGAATATTTGGAGCGAGAGGGCATTCCTATTCAAGAGATTAAACAGGCTGTGCAGCAAGCTGAGATGGAAGCAATTCCCTGCGAAGAGATTGGCGCCTTTATTGCCCGTGCAGTACTCGATCCCTTGACCGCCGATCGTGTCTTAAGGGAATCGCTTCAAGGCGCGAGGTATTGACCATGAAAGCATCAGAGGTCTGTATCCAGTTCACCGGAGGGAAGGACTCCACGCTACTTGCGGCCTTGATGGCCCAGCAGTTTGAACGAGTCCACCTGTTGTCATTCTATAATCCCTTGATCGTAGATCTGCATAAGGTCCCATTGAATGTGAAAAAGTTAAAGCTCTTGTACGGCAAGGGTAAGTTCGTGCACGAGTTAATCGATAATGAACCGTTACTCAAGCATCTTTATGCCGGCCGTTGGCTTCGCGATATCAGGGAATACAAAACCTATGCGGCGAACAACGTCTGCAGCTCATGCAGGCTCTCGATGATAACCCACACCATCGTGTACTGCCGGCGAAATGGAATCTCCTTCGCGCGAGACGGCGCCAACAGGACGGGGTTTGATCTTTCTCAACAGGAATGGTCCCTGGTTCTTATAAAGAATTTTTACAAAGAACACCAGATCGAATATGATTGCTTGCTTTACGACCGCTCTCGAAACGATATTGACTTGTTGAAGCTCGGTTTGAACGCCGACAAGCCAACGATCTTGTATCGGAGCCAACCTTTGTGTAAGGGGGGCGGGGAAGTCCACAACATTTACTTCCGCTGCTATTTTCTCCCACTCCATGGCCGAGAAGCCCGCAAAGAGCGTGATCTTGAATGGCTCGAGGATAGATTTAACCTGTGCCGCAAGTTTATTGCGGAGAATGTCGAGATATCGCTAGCCTCTTGAAATCTTCTTTTCGAATCTGCACCAAGGATTGTTTTGAGCAGTGAAAGTTCTCATCTGCAAGAAAGCGTCAAATCACGTCCAAGACTGACATGAAGGTCCGTTCGCATGAGCGAGTTGTGCCAAGCATCGAATTTTGGCGGGGAATGCAAGGGGGTATAGGATAGTGAAGCTTGAAGAGACCCAACTGAACTGTCAGATCCCTTGTTTGCAGCGTGTATCAGAGGGTCTTGCCGAGGTGCCGCCGGAATCCCTCGGCCGACGGGTGAAGCTGATGATAAGAAGACGGTTGAGTGCGGGAAAGGAGCGTGTGTTTAAGAATCGTACGAACGATCTGATGAATCGGTTCTGTGAGTTAACAGGCAGGAGTACCAAACCATCCGTTTCGCCGGGAAACGTTGCATCGGCGCCGTTGCAGGCAGGCGATTGGGTCAGGGTGCGTCCCCTGAAGGAGATTGAGGCCACACTTAACCAATGGAGACAACTGAAGGGATGCACCTTCATGCCAGAGATGGCTGAATACTGCGGTACCACGCAGCGGGTCTTGAAGCCGATGAAGAGGTTCGTTGACGAGCGGGACCTTAGGGTGAAGAAGTCAAATGGTATTATCTTGCTTGAAGGGGTCATGTGCAGAGGCACTGCAGAATTCGGCAGTTGTGACCGCTCCTGCTTTGTATTCTGGAGAGAGGAGTGGTTGGAAAGGGCCGATAATGTGGGTGAGACCTGTGCCGAATAACTTCCACTGGTGGCTAAGCATCTCTAACGGAGGATAGGGAGGGAGAAAGGTGTGCCCTATGCGGACCCGATAGAGGGAAAAGAAACGGTCAACTTTGCGCAAACGTTCGGCTCAGTAACATACCTCAGCAAGCCCGAGGGGTATATGACTGTTTTTCTCACCTCTGGCTGTTATCCACTACCCTTAATCCTGTCGGGGCGCTCAGGGTATGGGCTGTCCCGGCAACGAAACGATATACGTGAACCGCAAATTTACTGAAGGTATCGGTAAATACGCCGTTGGTCACAGGAAGGGTTCTGCCTTCATTTAAAACTTCCACCTGGGAGGGCCGAATTCCGGTGGGTAAAGTAAACCGAACATTGGAAAGGGTCAGACCTGAAGCGCTGCCGCGGTTGGCAATGTTAACAGCTAGAATGACATGACTAGTTCCTTTGACTCCGTAGCGGTAGGTCAGATTGGTTGCCGGCTGGCTAACCGTGAGCCCGGAATTGGTGGTTCCGTTCTCCATTTCTCCCTTGATCTCCATGATCTGCTTAATGGTCTGGTTGCCACGAGCTTTCATAGTGTCGTTAGATTCGGTGTGCGTCCAGAGAAGAATCTTATCGATGCCTTGGACAACGATCGTAAAAACATGGTAGCGCAATTCATTGATGGTCATGTCGCCATATTTTAGGTAACCCGCCCCCATTCCCTGAGGCAAAATTAGGAAAGGAAGTTTACTATTGGTTTTGGCCAAATCGTAGCTGGTCTTCCAGAAATCATAAGATTGCCTTAGCCACAAGTCTCCAAATTCCAACGACGAACTGCTCCTGGGATACATATTGATGGCATAAAGATCGGTTACATCAGCATAGGATGTGGCTACCTTTACGCTGTTCACAATCCAGGCCACATGCGCAGGATCAAGCTGTTTACATAAAGGATAATAATGCTGAAGGTTTTGATGGTTTCCACTGTAAAGCTCCGGCTCGTCTCCGATATACCACCCCCAAAGCGCCGGATGGTCCTTGAGGCCATTTATGAAGGCGCTGAAAACAATGTCATTCACTCCTCCGAACGCCGCCCTCGATATGGAAATCGAGGAAACTATTCCGTATTTCTGGGCTTCATCAAGAAAGGCTCGAATATTAGCAATGCTGTACCAGGCAGGGGCTTCGATATATCCGTCGAGCGCCCAATTGAGATGAACAAAATTCAGACCATAATCAGTTGCCCAGGTTTGGAGTTTGGGTTTGTCGCTCAAATCAACCCACCAGCCACATCTAAGCTCTGGCCTTGCAGTCGATATTGTTGCCAATACAAGAATGGCTGCAAGCACGAAAGAGAATACGGTCTTTTTCATGTTGCGTTCACCTCTGCTCATTTTGTTTCGCTTGTTTCTTGCGCCGCGTGATATTCGAGGGTGAATACGGAAAACAACCAACCACGGAAAACAAAACGTAAAGAAACGGAGATCGATTCGTCACAAACATTGGACTACCAAACAACCAAGGACTACTGACAGCGTCAGATGAAGCGAACCGCCTTCCTGCCCGCGGCCAGGACCCTAATCGAAACAAAACCAAGAGTATCATAGCGCTTTCTTTCATGTGAAGCAACTGGTTGAAAGCATCCAGGGTTTTGCAGGGTCAATGACAAGAGGTATGGTTTTCGCATCACAACCTGTGCTCTCATTTCCTGATGGTTCCGGGCTGGAGCGTGAGACGCGTCGTTCCATCTTTTCGTACAAGTTGCCTCCTTCAATCCGTCGCGTTTTCACCATCTATCTCCCCCCGCTTCTTTCTGATGGCTGCTACCATTACTCGTTGCTCAGGATAAATCCCTATCCGTAAGGGGAATTGCAACCGATGTGCCAACGGCACTTTGTTCTTCTTCACCGGTTCGACGCAATTGTTTCCGCACCCATCAGCCTGGAGACGTGATGCAGTGGGGGGAAGCGCAGGTTCAGAAAGCAAAGCGATTTTGACCATTTACACATCACATGGATTAGCCCATCCGGTTTTACTGCTGAAGCTGAGAGGGGTGACGTCTTCAGCCGGGCCTGTGAGTCCCACATGTGGACTGGTGCTCTCTAGGCTATAACAGGCTAACCATGTGCGTATCCGCACATCCCTCTCATTCCCGTTCGGCTCATCTTGCTTTGTGGAAAGTATTCCCTCCACCCAGCAGGTTGTCCGGCTCCAGCGGTGATTGTACCGAATGGTGGACGAACTTAAGAAAGAAATCCTGTTAAGGAGTGTGGACAGAGACTACTGCACGTAGTTCTCTCTATCATCAACAGTTTGTCTGGACACACGAGGAGGTAATATGAGTATTCGTCAGAATTCAGGAGTACCTTTCTTTCGCCCCGCGATAGCAGATAATGAGATCAGGGAAGTAATCTCGGTTCTCCGGTCCGGGTGGCTGACGACCGGCCCGAAGACCACACAGTTCGAGAAAGATTTTGCTTCTCTCGTGGGCGCACGCCACGCAGTGGCCGTGAACTCGTGCACGGCCGCGCTTCATCTGGCTGTGGAGGCGCTCGGTCTTGAGCATGGCCACGCAGTGCTCGTGCCAACAATGACGTTTGCCGCTACAGCAGAGGTCGTCCGGTATTGCGGCGCATTCCCGATCCTCGTGGACTGTGATGCGGGGACCCTGAACATAGACCTGGAGGATGCCGAGAGGAAGCTGACTTCAATGGGGGAACGCCTGCCTTACAATGGCAATAGCGAGCCCAGGCCGGTTGGTATCATGCCTGTTCATGTGGGCGGACTTATGGCCGACATCAGGGCACTAAGAGCTTTTGCGACAAGACACTCTCTGTGGATGGTCGAGGATGCGGCCCATGCCTTTCCAGCGGCCTGGCGCATGAACGAAACTGAGGCGTGGCAACAGTGCGGGGAGCATACAGCCGATGTATCCTGCTTTTCTTTCTACGCGAACAAGACAATTACCACCGGCGAGGGGGGGATGGCCGTTACCGACGATGCGGAGTTGGAGGAGCGGATAAGGCTTATGTCTCTCCATGGTTTGTCGAAAGCCGCATGGTCGCGATATTCGACAGACGGGTCGTGGGACTACAGAATACTGGCGCCCGGATATAAGTACAACATGACTGACATTGCGGCAGCAATCGGTATTCACCAAGCGGCCCGGGCAGAGGAGATGCGAAAAGACCGCGAAAAGGTCGCATATCGATACATAAACGCATTCGGATCCACGGCTGAGATGGAGCTCCCGCCCGTTGATACAAATCGGATTCATTCCTGGCATCTCTTTCCCATCAAGCTTCGCCTCGACACGCTCGATATTGATCGAGATGCCTTCATTCAGCTTCTCAAACTGAGGGGGGTGGGTTGTTCAGTTCACTGGAGACCGCTCCACCTACATCCTTATTATCAGAAGATGTTCGGGTGGCAACCGGAAGACTGCCCCAGGGCCACTGAAGTATGGGAACGTCTCGTGAGCCTCCCTATTTTCCCCGACATGACCGAAAGGGAAATGAAGTATGTTGTCTCTGTCGTGAAGGAACTGTGCCAGAAACATAGTAAGCTTCCTGTCAAATCGACAAAAACGGCACCACTTGCCTCGCGCCCATCCTCGGTCAATCTGTAGTGATGCTGTCATAGAAAATGGACGCAAGCCTGTTCGCGAATTTGAGCTCGGATCCTGTACATAAGGGCATACCACGCACGGTTGAGGCCTTTCTCGCGCTCGCGGGGTTAGTCGTGCTATTGCCATTTTTCGGCCTTGGTGCCCTACTTGTCGCTTTATCCTCACCCGGGCCGCTCCTGTACCGTCAGGAAAGGATAGGGCTTCACGGTCGGAAATTCATCCTCTATAAGTTCCGCAGCATGAGGATGACGTCTTCAGGTCTACAGGTCACAGCGAAGAACGATGACCGTATCACCTGGGCCGGCAGGTTGCTTAGAAAGACGAAAATCGATGAACTGCCGGAGCTCTGGAACGTTCTGAGGGGTGATATGTCCATAGTCGGGCCGAGACCGGAAGTTGAAAGATATGTCGATCTCAACAATTCACAGTGGAAACAGGTCCTGGCTGTGCGTCCAGGGATCACTGATCCCGTTACCTTTTCTCTCCGCAATGAGGAGGAACTGCTTGGGCACGTGGAGGGGGACCTCGAGCAGTTCTACCTCGAGACCCTCCAGCCGCTTAAGCTCAAAGGGTATATAGAGTACCTGCGCCAGAGAGACGCTTGGAGCGACGTCATGATTATTGTGCGAACGCTTTTCGTCATTCTCTTTCCCAACAAAGCACCTGTGTTTGTCTCAAACAGCTGAACGCGCTTGGCTGGGATTCAAAGGAGAGCCGAGAAGACGTTGTAGCACAGAGATGGCAGAGGCCAATATGGAGCTGGTTGTAAAGGCTGGGACAATGGTGAGAGATGACGTGAAGGCATGTTTCTCCTGGTCAGTCATTTCGCTAACCGAAAAGGAGTACCCTATGATTAATCATTGGATGTGGAGATTTGCAGTCTGTTTTGTTGTGCTTTTCATGGCGGTGGGGAGCGCTTTCGCGCAGCACACGGTAACCACCTGGCGCGACAACAAGGCTGGCGCGGTTTCACTCACCTTCGACGATGGGTGGCCCGATCATCTCACCGTGGCGGTTCCCGCCATGGACGCGCGGGGCTTCAAAGGAACGCTGTTTCTCTACACCAGTTATGCATCATCGGATTGGGGCCCATGGGTTGCCGCGGCGAACTCAGGCCACGAGCTGGGCAGCCATACCGTCACCCACCCAAACCTGGCGCAGATGGATCTTGCTGACGCCGAGTGGGAGATCGAAGAGTCAAAGCTTGTGATAGAAAGTCAGCTGGGTGGCAAAAGGTGCGTGAGTCTTGCGTATCCTTACGGGGATTCAAACGCGTCGGTCAGGGCCCTCGTTGAATCTGCCGGCTATATTAATGCGAGAAACGTCTTCTGGGACCTCAATAGCCCGCCGTACAACTTTTACAACCTGAATGCGTACCATAGTGCGCTTACCCTTGACCAGATGAAGACGTACACTGCGATGGCAGAGCAGCAGGGCGAATGGATGGTGACACTGTTTCACTGTCTCGACGGACGGTGTGATTGGACGGAGTCCGAGTTTATCGTGTACCTCGATTATCTGAAAGGTAGAAATGTGTGGGTAGCCCCCGAAGGTTCAGTGGTGAAGTACATCAAGGAGCGGGCAGCCGCGATCCTTTCTGAGGTCTCGAACACGGGCAGTGAGATCGTGGTCAGTCTCACCGATACCTTTGACAACGCCATCTACGACGAACCTTTGACCATCAGGAGCGTGGTGCCTGCGGCCTGGGGCAGTTCCGTGAGGGTCCAACAGGGAGGTAACACCGTTACCGTGCCAACGGTTGTAGAAGGATCAGTTACGGTCGCCTATTACAGTGTGGTCCCTGATGCCGGCTTGATCACGCTGAGTTCCGGGAGTACCAGCCTTCCTCCCACCATAAGCAGCCTTAGCCCCACCTTAGGCACAGCGGGAGGTCCGGCGTTTACACTTACGGTAAACGGCACCAACTTCGTCGCGGGCTCCATCGTCCGCTGGAACGGATCGAACCGCACCACCGCGTACGTGGGTGCGACCCAGCTCACCGCCGCGATCTCATCTGCCGACATCGCCACGGCGGGGATAGTCTCGGTGACGGTAATGAATCCTGGGTCAGGACAGATATCCAATGGGGTGGCGTTTCTGGTCAATGGTCCCAATCTGTCCAGCTTGACCCCAGCCTCCGCTATAGCCGGAGGTCCGGGATTTACACTGACGGTAAACGGCAGCAACTTCGTCACGGGCTCGGTGGTCCGCTGGAACGGATCGAGCAGGATCACCACGTTTGTCTCGGCCAGTCAATTGACCGCCGCCATTCAGGCATCAGATCTTACGACTGCCGGCACGGTAGCGGTTTCAGTAATTAATCCAGGTGGAAGCACATCGAACTCCGTGAACTTCACGGTTAATAATCCCGTGCCGACCCTCGCGTCATTAAGCCCTACCTCCGCCACCGCGGGAGGTCCGGCGTTTACCC
>Ga0102851_10000084_pt1 | contig 36300 bp, 22 predicted proteins | sample Mud3Dept3metaG_FD_79558 | JGI IMG/M metagenome (GOLD analysis project Ga0102851, IMG submission 79558) | Freshwater wetland microbial communities from Ohio, USA, analyzing the effect of biotic and abiotic controls - Mud 3 Core 4 Depth 3... | ecosystem: Environmental > Aquatic > Freshwater >... | reverse complement strand
AGCATTCCCCTTAGGCCTTCATAAAGAGCTGTTTCGACCTGATCGTCCACACCTGTTTCATCTATCCGGTATTTCGTAGTGATCCTCACCTGATCATCACTTCCGAAGGTTACAACCTGCGGTGCTTCCCCGAATTGAACTTCAAGGCTTTTGGCCACATCGGCCGTTTTGACACTGTTCTCAAATCTGACAATATAGGTACGGCCTCCCGTAAAATCGATCCCCGGATTCAATCCGCGGAACATCAGTGATCCTATACCGATAACGGTTATGGCTATCGATAGAGCGTAGAATAATTTCCTCTTGCCGATGAAATCAATATGAGTATCCTTCAGGATGTTGGCTGTCAGCTTGATTGAGAAGGTCAGTTTGGCATTTCTCTTAAGGAACCATTCATAGATCAGTCTGGTGATATATATCGCACAGAAAAGTGAAGTGAAAATGCCTATTACAAGAGTGGTGGCAAATCCCTTGATGGGACCTGTTCCAAAAATATAAAGAACAACTCCTGTCAGCAATGTGGTAATGTTTGAGTCCAGGATAGCGGAGAGGGCTCCCTTATAACCATCTGAGTCCGCCAGCTTAACACCTTTCCCTGCCCTCAGCTCTTCACGGATGCGTTCATATATCAGCACGTTCGCATCCACCGACATACCCATCGTAAGTATAATACCTGCAATTCCCGGAAGAGTCAGAACTGCACCAAGCGATGCTGAAACTCCCATTATGAGAAAAACGTTTCCGAAAAGAGCAATATCGGCGATGCTTCCTGCGCTTTTGCTGTAGTAGAAGAACATATACATCAGAACGATGACGAATGAAATCACAAAGGAGACAAGGCCGGCATTGATGGCTTCCTTCCCGAGTGTGGGACCGACAACAGTATCAGAGACGATCCTTGCCGGAGCTGGTAACTTGCCTGATTTCAGGATATTGGCCAGGTCGTCTGCTTCCTCAATCGTAAAATCGCCTGTAATCTCTGTACTTCCGGCCGGGATCTCACCCACTACTCTCGGATATGAGCGGACATAACCGTCAAGCACAACCGCTATGCAGCGATCTACATTTTCACGTGTCATTCTTTGCCATGTCTTGGCTCCTTCGGCGTTCATGTTGAAATCGACCTTGACCTCCGATCCGGTTATACCTGATGTCGGGCGGGCCGAGGTAATGACATCCCCATCCAGAGGAGCACGTCCGTCACGTGTGGTTATCTTGATCGCATGAAGCTCATACAGTGAGTTTGAAGGATCGTATTTATGTGGATTCTGGCTCCAGTAGAATCTGAGGTCCCGCGGGAACAATGCTTTCACCTGGTTCATACTCAGGTAACTGTTGACTTTAGCGGTATCTATTCCGCTGGCAAGGCCCACCATGCATGAAGGATAGGGTTGCCCCTGTTCGTCGACCCGCGGGATAAGGATCCCGAAAAGAGGATTCTGAAGTGCAAATTCTTCGCGTGTTGCCGCCTGGGCCTTTTGGGTTGTGTCTTTATCGATGAGATCCAGAAGTGTCTGATCCTCTTTTTTTGTTGTATCTGATGTGATTGCCTGAGCAACTGCCGTTTTCAATGTATCAGTTACAGGCCGGTTGCCAGCCTCGATCGTTTTCAGGAGGTCATTTGCAGCAGCAAGATAACTGATTACTTCTGAGTTTTCATATGTCTCCCAGAATTCGAGGTTGGCAGTTCCCTGAAGAAGCTCACGGACCCTCTGCGGATCCGTCTGGCCGGGAAGTTCTATCAGGATGCGTCCTTTGGTAGCCAGTTGTGTAATATTTGGCTGAACAACTCCGAACCGGTCGATCCTTGTACGCAGAATGTTAAATGCATTGGTGATTGCTGCTGATACTTCCTCGTCAAGTACGTCAAGGACTTCGGCATTCGTGGAATTGAAATTGATCCGGTCCCTGAGCTCAACGGTATTGAAAATGGCAGCCAGCTTTGCATTCGGATCGATCTCCTGGAATGCCCTTCCGAAAAGGGTGAGGAAATCTGCCTGGCTCTGCTTCTGAAGCTCTTTTGCCCGTGCAATCGCTGAGGCAAATGTCTTATCGGTGTTGTAGTTTGAAAGAGCCTTCAGAATGTCCTCAACAGAGACTTCAAGTATGACGTTCATCCCGCCTTTGAGGTCCAGGCCAAGGTTCAGCTCCCTCTTCTGACAATCCTTGAAAGTATATCCCAGGAAGCTCCAGTCTTCTTTTGTAAGGGATGCAATGGAATCAATGTAATAGCTTTGTTTTACCAGGTCTCCTTTTGCATATATTTTTGCATCCTGCTTGACCTTAAATGTTGCGCCGGTGAATGAAAGCTGATATATGGAAACCAGCGCCAGTGCAATTGCCAGAATGATAATGGCTGCTTTGTTCTGCATTTGTCTTACTTTTGATTTATTCCTTGATTGTTTCGGATTCTTAATAATCGAGGCGCAAATATATTAAATTTTTACAAAAAAAAGGCTGAATATACTTTATCCAGCCCTGATATATTGATAAATAATTACCTGTTTATTCAAGCAGCTTCTCGTAATCTGTTTCCAGCGGTTTCCTGTTGATGAAGTCGTAGAGAGCAAGAGTGCGCATATTAAAGAAGTAGTTCCAGTAGTTCTGCAGTGCCTGCACATAAGCCCGTCTGTTCTGGTCTTTTCTCGTATCAGCATTATTAAGCTCCAGCACGGCGATCTTGCCAATCAGGAAGCGTGCCTTTGTGACCTCAAACATTTTAGCAGCAACGGTGTCCGATTTTGCAGCAATAGCAACCTGTTCAGCCTGCAGGTTGAATTGTTCCACATCGAGGGTGAGATTCTGGTCAAAATCAATTCGCGCCATTTCTGACTGCACCTGGGCAAGCTCAAGGCTCGACTGAGCCATCTTATATTTCCCACGTCCGAGTCCCCAGTCAAGTATCGGCATTGTTATACCAACCCTGACAGTCTGTGACTGGTTCGATTGTGAATATGCATTTTTAAAGACAGGATCCTGATCGCGCAGACCAAAGGATGCTATCAAGTTTGCATTAAGCCCTTTATCAGCTTTAGCCTGTGCCACATTGCTTTGAGCGGTAAGCAGCGTAAGCTGCTGCGTCAGCATTTCAGGATTGTTTGCATGAGCGAGATCAAGCACTTCCTGTACATCAACCTGCAGTGTCGGAACTTCGGTCGGGAGGATAAGCTCAAGCCTTACGTTCTCATTGAATCCGAGAAACGACCTCAGCCGGATCTCCCTGTCCCTCAGGTTCATTGCTGCTTCTTTTCTTGCTGTTTCCGAGTTCAGCCATGACAGCTGCATCTGAAGAAGCTCATCTTCAGCTATTGTACCGAGATTGTATCGTCCCTGCGCCATTCTCCACAGGGTATCGGCATTCAGGTAGTTCATTTCGGCAATCTGCTTGTTTATCTGTGCAAGTGCGAGAGAAAAGAAGTACTGAACCGCCTGGCTGTGAACTCCCTCAATATTTGAAAGAAAGGTCTTTTTAGCCGCTTCATATTTCAATGGTTCCGTTTTCTTCTCCCATTTCAGGGAATTATACCTGAAAATAGGTTGTACAAGCCTGATGCTCATAGGAACTGTAATATATTTATTCTCATCTTTCTCAAAATTGTTTTCGAGAGTCAGATCTGATTGCATCGAAATTGACCCTCCAGTCAAACCAATATTTTGTGTTAAAGACAGAGAGCCGATGGTTTGAAGAATATTTGTCGAAATATAATTCCATTCCTTATCCTGTGAATTCCAAACTCTGCTGAACGCTGTACTGTAATCGGGCGTTGTTCCGGTAAGTGTAAGATATGGTCTGTATTGAGCAACGAATGTTCTGTACTGCCAGTAATTTGAGCGGAATCTGTGCTTGGCCATGAGTGCATTCGGAGATTGTTCTTCTGACAATTTGATTACTTCGTCGAAAGTAAGTTTTCTGATTTCCTGTGATGCAGCATTCTGTACCGAAAACAGGAATATAGATATAAATACAGATGATAGTAATTTCTTCATTGTTAATATATTATTCATATCTTAATGATTCTATCGGATCTTTTTCCGATGCACGCTTGGCGGGTGAATAGCCGAATATCACTCCCACTGCCGCTGATACTCCGAACGCGATGAAGATTGAAAAGAACGATACTATTGTCATAATTCCTGCTATCTGCTCAATCAGCTTTGCCATGACAACTCCAAGGAATACGCCGATAAACCCTCCTGAAACGCTGATCAGCACAGCTTCGGAAAGGAACTGAACAACAATATCCATTTTCTTGGCGCCGATTGCCATTCTTGTTCCGATCTCCTTGATTCTCTCCATGACTGAAGCGAACATAATGTTCATTATACCAATCCCGCCGACTATGAGCGAAATGCTTGCAATCGCACCCAGAACAATGTTGAAAATATCCTTTGTCCGTTGCTGTTGTTTAAGAAGCAATTCCGGAACAGTAATCTCAAAATCCTTGACATTTGTATGTCGCCTGGTCAGCATGCGGCTCAAAATTTCGGTTGTCGGATTGAGCTGTTCGGTTTCATTGACCTGAACAACTATTCTGTCAAGCTGGTTATAGTTGGTTTCCACACTGGAATTTGCATCTGAACTGCTTATGATGATCCTTCCCATTCCTCCTCCGGGGCCTCCCATTATCATTACATTTGATGATGCTTCCGATACCAGCTTGGTATTTACCAGCGCCCTGTTCTGATACCTCAGAAGCATAGTCTGTATAGGGATATAAATATTGTCATTATAAACATTTACACCTTTTTCCTCAAAACCTGTGAGGCTCACCGTTGTCTTTTGAAGAACTCCTATTACCTTGAGCCAGATACCGTTAAACTTTATATATTGTCCTATCGGATCGACCTTGCTGAAGAATTTTGCCCTGATATTGGCACCAATTATGCAAACCTGTATCCCGTTCTCTTCCTGGTAGGAATTGAAAATTGTACCTGATACCAGCGGAAGGTTATACAGGTGAAAATAATCATTCGAAACACCCACCAGTTTTGCCGTGTACTTGACACCATTCATCATAGCTGTCGAGTTGAATGATATTTCGGGACTTATACGCTTCACTGACGGAATGGTCTCACGTATTGCATCAACGTCAAGCATGCTTAATCCTCTCGAGAATTTTTTTGTTTGCTTCTCACCTTCTTCACTTGATGAGGACTGGTCCTGAACGATCGGATTTATAAGAATGTTATTGACCCCAACCATTTTCATCTGTTCCATTATCTCCTGCTTGGCCCCTTTACCGATTGCCAGCATGGCGATAACAGCAGCTACTCCGAAAATAATTCCGAGGGCTGTCAGCATTGATTTCAGCTTGTTGGAAATTATTGATTCAACAGCAATTTCAATGTCGTGAAAATACCTGAAAATGAACTTGAACATATTATTTCCTCTTTAGAGTTATCTGTTAACGGTGGTTTCCTGTGTCTGCCGGGCAGGCTGACCTTCCTGGCTGGCTGGTCTCTCACTCTGCTGTTGTCCTCCCCCCTGTTGAAAGTTCCGGCGCCTGGCTGTACTGTCCCTGAAAGCTCCCTGAGGCATATTGCCACGCATTTCCCTGAACCGACGAATTGCTGAGGTATCTCCCGATTGCATCTGTTTTCTCAAACTCTCAAACTGTTGTCTCATCTCTGGCGTCATGTTCCTCATCATATCTTCTCTTCCGCCAAAACGGCTTTTCTGGGATTGTTCATTCATCTTGCGCTCTTCTTCCTTTTTGACCCTCTCCTTTTCCCTGATAATGCTTATCAGGTTTTCACCCAGCAGCTTCGTGAATTCCTCCGGCTTCTCCGGTGTATTAAGATAGATCTGGGTGCCAGGTTCAATCCCCTGTTCAACAATTACATGGTTCTCATTCGACTCACCAAGGACGACAATTTGCCTGTCGCCATTCTTAAGATAAACAAACGGGATACTGTCGGCACCTGTCTGAACACTCTCAAGCGGAACATAAATTACATCTTCGATTGTTTTGGTAACTATCTTGTTGCCTGTAGTCATTGAAGGTCTCAGGATCGGATCTGATCCATTGACCTTGATGATGACCTCAAAAACTTTAGCATCTGCATTAGGAAGCTGCTCACCTATATTGGCAACACTGGTTACCATACCCTTATATTTCTTTTCCGGGAAAGCATCCACCATAATATCGACCTGCTGCCCGGTTTTTACCTTACTGACATCTATTTCATTAACGTATGTCTTTGAGATCATAGTCGACATATCGGGAAGAGTGGCAACAACATTATCCCAGGGGCTGATTGACGATCCTACCTTTCTTTTCGCTCCCGACCTGTCACGCTTGTATATGACCATTCCGGGCGATGGTGCATAAATAACGAATTTGGAAAGAACATCCTGCAGGTCAGCTACCCTCTGACGCCGTTCGGCAAGCCTGCTTTTGAGTGTTCGCATATCGGACCTTGATTGTTCAACTCTAAGCTCGTACCCCCTGATTGCCTGTTCAAGCGATCTTTTTGCCTTATCCAGGGCTATTTCAGCCTGACGGATTGTGGTCGGAGGTTCATATTTCGATTCCTGGAGAGTGATCTCTGCCTCTTCAACATTAAACCGTATATTTTTAATCTGATCCCTTAGGTTGCTGAGAGTGACAGCAGTATCAAGCATCTTGACTTCCAGGTTTGTTTCAAAAGTGACAAGGTTTTCAAGCTCATCCTTGAGGCTGTTGTCGAATGAGGTCCTGTCAAGTGTAGCTATATAATCGCCCTTCTGAACCTCTGTACCTTCAGGAACAAGGTCGGTAATTTTGATATCCATTGCCCTGATATTCCTGCTCTGGGTAAATTCAGGTCCTCTTATGTCTGTTGAATTTTCAGCCTGCAGTTCACCCGTCGTGGTAACTACAATATCGAACTGGCCTCTCTTTGCCTCTACAAAGAGATTTTCCAGATCCTTCTTTGAGCTTACCCTGTTTATCACAATCAGTGCAACTATTGCCACAACTGCCACGATAGCTGTAATAATTATAGCTTTTTTCATTCTGCAATATTTTTTTTATCTATTTGACTGTATCTGCATGTGGTTGATTATTAAAATATTACGTTTTATGACCTCATACATGCAGATTACATTATTATTATTTTAGAAAACAGTCACAAAAGTATCTAAAAGGGGTTTCCCGATGTATTAATTAACAAAATTTAACATCAATGCTTAATTACCCTTTTGCTCTTAAGACACTCCCGCAGGTATTTTTATTCCTGATCCCGGTAAAAAATTATTATTTTTTAACAATTGAAATGATTCCTTCTGCCAGTGATTCGGCTTCCTGAAGTGTTCTGCTTTCGACATATATTCGCATTAGGGGCTCCGTATTTGACTTACGGATCTGGATCCACCCTCCGGGATATTCTATTCTCATACCATCCCTCTCATCAATCTCCCTGTCCTGAAACTCCCTCCTGACTGTATCAAGGATCTTAATAAAATCAGTTCCTGGTTGAAGGGTAAGCTTCTTCTTCGCTATAAAATAATCGGGATACTGTCTGCGCAGTGTTGAGCATTTCATTTTGCTTTTTGCAAGGTATGTGAGGAATAATGCAATACCTGCCAATGCATCACGTCCATAATGCAGCACGGGATAAATAACTCCCCCGTTGCCTTCACCTCCTATTACGGCTTTTCTTCTTTTCATCTCTTCAACTACATTCACCTCACCGACCGCAGAAGAAAAATAATTGCAGCCATATTTTTCAGTCACATCTTTTAAAGCCCTCGTCGATGACATGTTGGATACAGTGCTTCCGGGAGTATGCCCGAGTACATAATCAGAAACAGCTACCAGTGTGTATTCTTCGCCAAACATGGAGCCATCCTCACAGATGATCGCAAGACGGTCAACATCGGGATCCACAACAAAACCAACATCTGCCTTCTCCCTGGCGACAAGCCCGGAAATTGCGGTCAGATTTTCAGGAAGAGGCTCTGGAATATGCGCAAAATTACCGTCAGGAATTGTGTTTAGTTCAACAACCGTTTTTACCCCAAGCGCTTTAAGCAGCTGAGGGACAATTATACCGCCTACTGAATTAATGCAGTCGACAGCAATCTTAAAGCCGGCCTTCATGACAGCATCCTTATCGACCAGTTCAAGGGCAAGTATTTGATCGATATGCTTCTGTCCCCAGGATTCGTCGTTGCCAAGCGTTCCTTCAGAACCTGACTGAACGAATTCAAAGTTTTCAGATGATGCCAGTTCAAGTACCTCTTCACCATCGCGTGCCGACAGGAATTCGCCATCCTCATTCAGCAGCTTCAGCGCATTCCACTGAGAAGGGTTATGGCTTGCAGTCACAATTATTCCTCCGCCTGCACCGGTCCCTGTGACGGCCAACTCCACCGTGGGAGTTGTAGCCAATCCAAGATCGGTCACATTGATCCCCATGCAGCGCAATGTTGATATTACAAGGTTGCTTACCATCGGACCTGATATTCTTGCATCACGACCGACCACCATATTCAAGGCATTTTTACTTCTGCCTTTTATCCAGGCTCCGAAAGCCGCACTGAATCTGACAATGTCGACAGGAGTGAGACTTTCGCCGGGTTTTCCTCCTATGGTACCCCTTATTCCTGAAATGGATTTGATTAACGCCATACTGTTATTTATTTTAAGCTCACAAAGGTGCAAAAAAAACATTAAATAGTAAATTGTCAAATAATTGTACCTTTGCAGGCTGATAAATCAACAAAATGGGAAACCGGAATATTTCAGGCACTGCACCCGGAAAATTAAGACTCAACAGATTCATTGCCAACAGCGGCCTTTGCTCCCGCAGAGAAGCGGATGAGATCATTCAAAAGGGATATATAACCGTTAACGGCAAACAGATCAGAGACCTTGGTGTCAAAGTCTCATATAATGATGATATCAGGTATAAGGGGAAAAGGCTTTCAGCAGAAAAAAAAGTTTATATCCTGATGAATAAGCCCAGGGGCTATGTGACTACTGTCGAGGATCCGCATGCGGAACATACCGTTATTGAACTGCTGAAAGATGCCTGCCCGGAAAGAGTATACCCTGTAGGAAGACTGGACAAGGATACAACTGGTGTATTACTGCTGACCAATGACGGCGACCTGACAAAAAAGCTCACCCATCCCAAATACGAAAGGAAGAAGATTTATCACGTTTTTCTGAACAAGCCCGTAACAAAAAACGATCTTGCCAGCCTCGCTGAAGGTATCCTCCTTGATGGAGAAAGGGTGTCAGCTGATGCTGCTGCTTATGCCGATCCTGATGATAAAACCCAGGTCGGGATCGAGCTTCATTCAGGACAGAATCGTGTGGTGAAAAGAATGTTTGAATCACTCGGATACAGGGTCAGAAAACTCGACAGGGTCTATTTTGCGGGGCTTACAAAGAAAAATGTTCAAAGGGGAAAATGGAGGTTCCTTTCACAGAAAGAGGTGACCATGCTTAAACGGGGAATCTTTTAGGAGAGCGAAATGAATCACAGGTCAGGTTTTGTAAATATCCTGGGAAATCCCAATACAGGCAAATCGACAATTATGAACGCTCTTGTCGGCGAAAGGCTGTCGATCATCACATCAAAAGCTCAGACTACGCGGCATCGCATTATGGGTATCGTCAACGGTGAGGGTTTTCAGATAGTCTATTCCGACACACCCGGAATTCTTCACCCACGCTACAAACTGCAGGAGACCATGATGAACCTGGTAAGGACCGCCCTTGCCGATGCCGATGTCATTCTGTATGTGACGGATGTAAAAGAAAAATTGCTTGCCGATATGGAATTCCCCGGAAAAATAAAATCATCAGGCATCCCGGTAATTGTTGCCGTTAACAAGATCGACCTTTCAAACCAGGATGATCTGAGCAAAATAGTTGAAGTGTGGCATGATTTTTTTCCCGATTCACCGGTTATTCCCGTTTCAGCCTTAAAAAAATTCAATCTTGAACCTCTTCTCAACGCAATTCTGTCAAAATTGCCAGAGGGGGAGCCATTCTTTCCGAAAGACCAGCTTACAGATAAATATGAAAGGTTCTTTGCTTCAGAGATACTGCGTGAAAAAATCCTGAAAAACTATCAGAAAGAAGTGCCATACTCCGTTGAAACAGAAATCGAGAGCTTTAAGGATGAGCCGGAAATCATAAGGATCATGGCATTGATCCATGTTGCACGTGACAGCCAGAAAGGAATAATTATTGGCCACAAAGGGGCAATGCTTAAAAAAGTCGGTACCGAAGCAAGGCATGACATGGAAGATTTTTTTGGTAAAAAAGTATTTCTTGAACTACATGTTAAGGTAACCAAAGAGTGGCGGGACAGGCCTGATATGCTGAAGAGATTCGGGTACCGCTAGCATGATAACAAATTAATTATGAGCAGAATAGTTGCCATAGTAGGCAGACCGAATGTAGGAAAATCTACCCTGTTCAACAGGCTTACCGAATCGAGGGATGCAATTATTGACGAACTGAGCGGTGTTACCCGCGATCGCAACTATGGTACTTGCAACTGGAACGGGATCGATTTTTCAGTGATTGACACCGGAGGTTACGTCGAAAACTCCGATGACATCATCGAGGAGGAAATAAACAAGCAGGTCCTTCTGGCGATCGGTGAATCCGACCTTATCCTGTTCATGGTGGATGTCACCTTCGGGATCCATGATCTAGACTGGTCAATTGCCAGGCTCCTCAGAAAAACGAACAAAAAGGTTATTACCGTTGTCAACAAGGTTGACAATAACGAAAGGCTTATTGCCGCCAATGAATTCTACAGTCTTGGAATGGGCGATTATTTCACGGTAAGCTCAATTAACGGCAGTGGTACAGGCGATCTTCTGGATTCAATAGTGAAAAACCTTCCCCTGCAGGCTCCGGAACCTGTTCCGGATCTTCCGCGCATCGCAATTGTAGGACGGCCGAATGTCGGTAAGTCATCCCTGATCAATTCCCTGCTCGGTGAAGAAAGAAATATTGTCACACCTCTTCCCGGGACAACCCGTGACTCAATATATACCAGGTATAATAAATACAGTCATGACTTCCTGCTTGTAGATACTGCAGGCCTAAGGAAGAAAAGCAAGGTCAGCGAGGATATTGAGTTCTATTCCGTAATGAGGGCTGTAAGAACTATTGAAAATTCTGATATCTGCCTGCTGATGATCGACGGCACAAGAGGGCTTGAAGCCCAGGATCTCAATATAATGTCGCTTATCCTGAAAAACAACAAAGGCATGATCATCCTCATAAATAAATGGGATCTCGTTGAAAAAGAGAGCAATACGATAAAGTTCCTGGAAAAGGAGATAAGAAGCAAAACAGCTCCGTTTACCGATTACCCTATCGTCTTTATTTCTGCAACCAATAAGCAGAGAATACATAAAGTACTTGACCTGATAGGGAGCGTCAACGCCAACAGGACAAGAAAGATCGGCACGTCTGAACTGAATGATCTTATGCTTGAGCTAATCAGGAAGAATCCTCCTCCGACAGTAAAAGCCAAAAATATCAGAATCAAGTATGTTACACAACTGCCGACTCATGCACCTTCATTTGCATTTTTCTGTAACCTGCCTCAGTATATCAAGGAACCTTATAAAAGGTATCTCGAAAACAGGATTCGGGAGAATTTTGAGTTCACAGGCGTACCCATAAGGATATTTTTCAGAAAAAAATAACCAAATTTGGTGTGGTTTTTGTGCGTAAAATGAATATTATACTGGAATCCATGAGAGTTACAAAATACTTTATCCTTGTTGTACTTATTGCCATTTTTGCCGGATCATGCCGGAAAATAGAGCAGTTACCACCTGAACCGAGTATTGAATTCCTGAGTTTTGCTGTTTTTGACACTATGGATATTCTCGGCAACAGCTGCAAGGGTGGCAGGCTGAATTTCTATTTTGAAGACGGCGATGGCAACTTGGGCCTCGAAACACCTGAAGCCGGTGAGACTGATACCACAAATCTGTTCCTGACACTTTACAGAAAAACCCATGGGATCATGGTCGAGGTTCCCGACGGCGACATTCTGAAACCATCCAATTACAGGATCCCCTATATGGAAAGAACAGGCCAGAATAAAATATTACGGGGCACTGTTTCTGTTACTTTCATTTACTGGTTCTACTCCACCGCTGATACGGATACCCTCAGATACGACTTTTACATCAAAGACAGGGCTGATAATATAAGCAATACAGCTTCAACCAGTGAAATAGCCTTATCGGTCAATAATCTGTACGAAAAATAGACAGGTTAAAACCTGATACCCATCATCAGTACATCGTCAACCTGCTCATAACCGCCTTTCCATTCATCGTAATACTTTGTGATTGCTTCCTGCTGATCCTGCATAGGCAGAACTGATACCTCCTCGATCAGCTTTTTAAGCCTGGCGATTTTCATTTTCTTCCCGTCCTTTCCGCCAAACTGATCAGGAAGTCCATCTGAAAACAAATACATTGTGTCCCCTTCCTTCATGTAATATTCCTGATCGTCGAAGAATTTTTCAATTGCCGACTCGCCTCCGATGGAGGATCTGTTCCCTTTAATATAAAATGGCTCACCATCGAGAACAATAATAACCGGACGCATTGCGGATGCAAATCTGACATGCCGCGAATTGATGCTTATCTCACAGATTACCATATCCATTCCATCGTTGGAAACACCGAGCTCCAGATTCTGGTTGAGGGTTGTAAAGATCTGGTTATCAAGCATCTTAAGTATCCGGGAGGGTCTTGAAATACGTTGACGGGCTACGATATCCTGAAGAAGGGTGGATCCAATCATCGACATGAATGCTCCGGGAACACCATGTCCCGTTGAATCAGCACAAACGAGCATGAATTTATCATCACTGAACTTTTCGAACCAGTAGAAATCGCCGCTTACTATATCCCGTGGCCGGAAGAAAATAAAGGCATCACTGAATGTCTCTTTGACCATGTTGAAATCGGGAAGGATGCTTGTCTGTATTCTCTTGGCATAGTTGATGCTATCGGTTATCTCCATATTCTGAAGCTCGATTTTCTCTTTTTGTTTTACCACTTCCCGGGTTCTTTCATCAAGTTCATTCTTCAGGTACAGCTCAATTTTCTTCTGGGCTTTTTCTCTCTCTCTCACAATAAGGATCACAATACCTGTTATCACTGCAACCGCTGAAAGTATGAACCACCATGTCCGCCAGACCGGTTTCTTGATGACCAGGTCGAACGAAACGGGATCACGGGATAACCCTTCCTCGTTCACCGATACCATATTGAACCTGTATCTTCCGTCACGCGGAGAGATTGTAACCTCTCTCCCGATTTTCCATTCCGACCATGAATCATCCCAGTTATCAAGCTTTGTCTGGTAGTAAACTTTTTCCGGTTCACTGAGATTTATTCCGACAAAATCTATGACTATTGTATATTTTTTACTGTAAGGAAGAGTAAATGAAGGCTTATAGGGATATTTTATATCATTGATTATTACATAATTAATATTGTTGAACGGAGCTGTTTGAGTTCTCCTGTCCTTAAGCCTGTCGTAAACGATCAATCCCTGTGTTGTTCCTATAAGCACTTTCCCATCAGGCGACTCGAACATCCCGGCGGTGTTGCATGTACCTCCACTGGCAAAATCAGTCCCGAAAGTTCTCATTACTCCCGTAGTCCTGTTGTACCGTGAAAAACCCCTTTCATGTCCTATCCAGATCCTGTTTACAGAATCGGCCAGGATGCTGTAGCAGTAATCGTTCATCATCATATCTGCCCTGGTGTACGATTTAACGGAATCGCCCATAAATTCGAAGACTCCGTTACCTGCTGTGGCAGCCCACAGGCTACCGTCGCGGGCCTGGCAATATGCCGAGATAGCATTGATGGTGTTTGTTACCCGCATTATTGCATTTCCCGAAGAAACGCCTTTTTCAGGATCAATGAGATAAACGCGATTGGTTTTAGTCGCGACTGCAGCTGATCCATCCGACGTAAGGCAGATCTGATCAATGCTGTTATGCGGCAAGCCATTATTGATATTGTATCTCCCCTTTAACAGACCGGTTTTCCGGTCAAGTATAATTACACCGTTAAGAGTTCCGATCCAGACAAACTCCCTGTCAGCTTCAATATCCTTGACATAATCCTCACTTGAGTCACCCGATCTGTAAAAGAGCCTTAGCGCGCCGGTAAGGCTTTTTACAAACAATCCTCCTCCCTTTGTTCCTGCCCAGATATTGTTATCGCTATCAACGCAGTATGCTGCAATCTCATTTTTACCGGTCCCTTGTCTCAGATCAGTAACAGATATGATCTTGTTATCTTCAAGATTGAACAGCAAATAGCCTTTCGGTGTTCCAAGGAAATAGTCACCGGCAATTTTGTTTACATAAATTATATCATTATCCTCGGGCGTTGAACCGGGAGAATAAAAGGTAAAAGCCAGGGATGGCAGTGCGGAAAGACCATCACCAATCAGGCCAATCCAGAAATTACCCTCAATATCCTGATAGACCAGTCGGACATTGTTTCCGGGAAGGCCGGATTGCTTATTGAAAAACCTGAGGGACTCAACAGATCCGTCTTTTTCGGAAAGGTGCAGCCGGATAGCTCCGGATTCATTTGTTGATATCCAGTAACTACTTTCTGAATCCTCGTATATTGAATGTACATCCAGATACTCAAGTTCCTCCCGATCGTCCAGGCGTTCAAGGGTGTTCCCCTGATCAGACATAGAAAGCCTGAAGAGCCCGTTACCGTTTGTACCTGCCAGATATGTGTCCTTTTCTTTCAGTTTATGAATTTCGGTAACGCCTGAATAGTTAAATCCTTCGATGGTTCCCAGAGTAATTAAAGTATCGCCCTCAATCTTTATTATCCGGATATTCTCCTGCGTGCCAAGTAGCATATCCCCTGATTGAGTGAAACATGCCGATAATATGGTGATATTCTGTCCGAAGGGAATGGATTTTATATCGTCATGATTGGCAGGATTAATCCTGAAAAGAGATCCGGACTGTGGAATTATCCATATTGATCCGTCCGGTCCTTCCATTAGATCGCTAATACTGCTGTTACTGGGTATTGCAAGAGGTTTCAGGATCTGTTCCTCAGTGCAGAAGACCGATCCGTCGTTGCATCCGAACCAGAGTGTTCCATATTTATCCTTAAGGCTGGAAGTTGGAATACGGTCAGATACTGAATCGGGATATAATATATTATGAAATTCAAAACCGTCAAATTTCGAGAGACCGCTTGCGGTACCCACCCAAAGATACCCGCTATTATCCTGGTTTAATGAATAGATGAATTTGTTCGGGATATTACTTTCATTTCCATAGTTTCTGAAACGGTAAGTCTGACCATGGAGCAAGGTTGAAAACAGGAATAGACACACGATGGTGCTGATAGGAATTTTCTGGTTTGTTTCAAATCTCATACCAGCATCATTTTTTATTTGGGTTTTTTGACTTTTGTAGCTTTTATTTCTGGTATGTAAACAGGAACACCTCCGATAGGAGAACTGAAGAACGGAAGGGCATCTCCTCTCTGACTCTGAAGGGTAACTACCACATTATTATTCTTTACCAGATCCCCCTGTGCTTTATGGAACTGAAAATCGAGCGAAGATCCTATTTCCTCAGGTTGTATCGGTATCCTGCTTTCTTTCCAGTCATTTTCGCTGGAAATTGTCACATCAATCCCCTGTTTATACCTGGATACGACGAGTATATGCCCGTCGCTGTCCCAGTCAAAATTTCTCTGACGGATCCAGACAACACCCGTATCCACATACGGATAGATATGCGCAACACTTTTGAAATCATTCCACATCCTGAAGGTATATTCATAAGTAAATGCGTTGCCTCCTTCGACAGGAAGATTATTTTCGGCGTTCCGGCTCATAAAAAACCTGTAGAGGTTACCGTCATCTCCGGCTACTCCTTCAACAACTACCTTAAATATATATGAGTTCCACTTTGAGTTGTAATCACCCGCCGTGGGATTAAATGGTCCGAATGTAAAGTATTTGTTATCATACCGGGCTTCACCGCCAAAAACTCTTGAAGCCAGCAACGTGCCCCCTTTATAATTCATACCGTTTTCCAATCCCTTTGAATCATCATTTATGTCGGGATTGACCCCTTTCCCTCCATATACTCCAAAGAAGGTCCTGGTATTGAATTCACCCTGGATCTCATCATGTTCGCCTCCGGTGTCGGGATCAAATACCCTGATATAAACCGGATCGGTAAATTCCTTTGGTACAGTGAAGAAAAAAACCTGGTAGAAGTCATCATCTCCCCATGAAGTCTCTCCCGTTTTTCCAAAGGTCACAAGGAACGGAATGTTTTCATCCTTACCCGGCACGGCTTGCGCCGACAGGTCAATTATAGTCTGTATTCCAAGAAAAACTGCAGTAAATAATGCTGTATATGCTGTTTTATTCAATTTCATCAACTCCCAAAATTAGTCATTTTCACCATCAGGGTTGGCGGATTATAACAATATTTTTACTAACGCACGCTTCCCTGACAACTCCTCCCGGTTCAGGTTCAGTCGAAACTATCAGCTGAATATTATATGTCCCGGGCTTTATGAATGTCTTATCAACTTCCCTGCCAATTGATACTGTTTCATCTCCGAAATTCCAATAGTGCCTCACAATATTCCATCGCGGCAGGTTTGTGCTGTCGGCACTGAATCTTATCACCTGTCCGGCAACTCCCTGATCCGGTGCCGATATATATGCCTGTTCAACATCAGTAATCTCGAGGTTATAGGTTTTTTCGTTATATAAGATCTCCCCGGTGATAAGGTTTACCACGTCAAGCTTTACCAGGTAAGCTCCCGGACCCGGGTAACAGTGTATCACCGAAGGTCCGACACCCCTGCTGCCATCACCCAGATTCCACTCATACCTGAATGGCATAACTGTGTCAAATTTGACTGCATTTTCCTCAATCAGCTCATAGCAGTAGTTGTTTTCCAAAAGCGTGTCACAGGCAGCTTTCCTGATGATTGTTGAGGTAAAAAGGTAAATATCATCACTCCTGCGCCGGTTCGATGAGAAGTATCCTGTCTGCAGATTTTCCTCTGCAACAAAGGCAAAATCATCTGATGTTGAGTTTATCGGTTCTGGCAAAAGTACCGGTTCATCCCAGTTACCATTACTTAAAATAGTATAATAGACATCCATTCTTCCGAACCCTCCGGCACGATTTGATGAGAAATAGAGCCGGCCTGATGGATGCATATAAGGATAATTCTCAGATCCTGAGGAATTGACAGCAGATCCCGGGTTGACAGGTGTGCTCCACTGACCGTTGATCCACTCACTGTAATAAATATCCGATCTTCCCTGCCCACCGGGCATATCCGAGGAAAAGAAGAGGTATTTACTGTCACTGCTTACCGAAGGCTGGGCTACATTATATTGCAGGCTGTTAAATGGCATGGGGCGAATTGAGACCAGTTCAGTCCCGGTAAATTCAGCAGTGAAGATCCCGCTGTGGTTCCTGAAACTCCTTTTTTTTGTGTCTTTCCCGGTTTCAACTTCACTGGTAAAATAGACCGTCTTCCCGTCAGGGGCAAAACATAAAGGTCCGCTGTTGAACAGGGTGTTTCGTTCACTTTTCAACTGTACCGGTTTTCTCCAGTCGGATGTATCTTTTCGCTCGGCAATGTAAATATTATAAATGCGGTTTCCTTCAAAGGATTTGCGGTCCCTGACAGCACTGAATCTCCTGTCGGAACAAAAAATTATGCCATCTCTCACAATCACCGGAGATATCTCATTGAATATCCCGTCATTGAATGACATCCTGGTAACTTTGTAAACAGAAGGCTGTTGAGCCTGTATTGTACCGGAAACCAGGATTATGGAGGTAATGCAGATAATATATCCGAGCCTGTTCAACATATTCTAAAAATACCTTGGATTTGCGGCACTTACCCTGGAGCCGAATTCATACCTTAAAATAAACTCGGTTGATCCCTTTGAGTAAGAATTCATCCTTCCAACCGGGTAATCATATGATAAACCGAGCATCAGCTGCTGGTTCACCTGAAACTGCAGGTGGCCAACCGCAACCTGCTCAGTCGTTCTCCATGATGCGCCCGCCCATATTATATCGGAAAAAATAAAATTGCAGTTTATATCAAACTGGTTGATATGTCTGGCATCATGCAATGAATAATCAAGCAGGAATGATGGCTTGAATTTGATAGCCGGTGAAATTGCAATCAACCCTCCTGCAGAGAATACCATGTCATATTCCCTGAATGCATGATATGCCTGTGTATTTCCATTACCTGAATTTCTATAGAACAGGAATGAAGGAATTGAGAATCCTGCAAATAACCTGTCGCTGAAATAGTAGACTCCTGCACCCGCATTAGGAAAAACATAGGATTTATCACCTTCGGGAAAAGCAGGATCAGGTCTTACAATCCCCAGTAATCCCGTGTAATCCGTATTGGACAGGTCGGCACCGGCTTTCAGTCCGAATGAGATTTTGCCCTTTGCCAGTCTGATATGGTATGCATAAATAGCATAAATGCTCTGTGATCTGGTAACTCCATATTGCATGAACTGAGCTTTAAGTCCCAGTGCCACCTTGTCGTTTTTCATCATTGAATGGAGGGAAACTGACTCAATCCTTGGCGCATCCGATATACCCATCCATTGCATCCTGTATGACAGGACTGCGCTCAGGGCTTCACGTGATCCGGCATAAGCCGGATTGATCATCAGGCCATTATGAAGGTACTGGCTGTAGACCGGATAACCCAGAATGATCCTTGCCGAGTCAGGGTCCTGTCCAAACGACCTGCAGTGAACCAGGAATATTAAAATCGATAAAACCGCTTTTACTTTGCCCATCTTTAATTACAATTGCCAGCTGGCTTATATTCCCTTCCCTATTTTCTCCTGAGAATAATGAATCCGCTCTTCGGAACTGTTATCTCTGTTTTAGGTGACGTTACTTTAAGCATATAATAATATGTACCTTCAGGCAGCTCAGCACCCTGCGAGTTTTTCCCGTCCCAGTTCTGCCATTTGCCTCCATTCCGGTTTGAGGTTGAAAAGACCTGTGTGCCTGCCCCGTTCACGATGGACAGTTCTGCAATCTGGTTGACCAGATCCAGTCCGTTGATAACCAGTGAATCATTGACCAGATCTCCGTTCGGAGATATACCCTGGGGAATTACCAGAGACATGATATTTACATTGACCAGGTCTTCAAGAGTGCATATCCCGTCACCGTTGGTAACAGTCCATTTATATGTATTTAATCCCAGGGAAATATTTCTGACATCTGTCTCATTGGAACTGTCATTGTCAAAATCACCATATCCCGTGACAACACTCCATTTTCCTTTTTCATAAGACAGGATAGGCCCGGCTTTCAACCTGATCAGATAATCGAATGACATCAGTGAAGTATCGCGGCCCGCATTAACTGCATCGATACGGTTATAAAAAGTAATTGTAACTGAATCTTTTTTGACACATTGCCAGTTAGTCTCTTCCCAGTAGAACTTATATGAAACGCTGGGTGCCGTAAATGATGAATCTATTTTAATTGCAGAATTATATGCAGTGGGTGCCGATTCCAGCACCTGTGCAGGGAAATACCATAATCCGGTCCCGTCGCTGGGTACGGCAGCCAGAGTGTATTCCGGTCCGCAAACGGAATCATCGGGACCAGCATTGGCAGAAGGGACCCTGTAAACATCTGCTTTTCTTCCGCCTGTAAGGGATGTCGCCAGGCAGCCGTTGTTGTCAACAACCGATGATAAGGAATAGTTGATTGTTTCCATCGTATTTCCTGCTGCCGGGGAGCGGTAGATCGAATAATCCGCTGAAGGAATATCATTGACAGTTACAGGGGTTGAACCCTCCAGATAGGTAAGATCCCAGTTTTTAGCTCCGGTAAGATGAACCTTTAGCCTGACCGGTGTCCCGCTGCAGACAGCAGTATCAGAAATTGTCGTTATCTGCGCGGTCGGCAGCTTAAGTGTATCTATGGAAATGACAGCGGATGTATCTATACAACAATCGAACGGACCCGATTTGATAATGCGCCTGTACCATGTCTGCCGTGTAAGACTGGCAGCAGGAGTATAGCTTTGCTGGTTGGCTCCGGAGATGTCAGCCCAGGATGAACCGCCATTTGTGCTGTTCTGCCAGGCCCAGGTTTGTGTGTTGCCCGTTCCGCCTGTTAATGGTGTCCCGGCAATCTGACCCGGAACCGTGTTGAAACAGACTTCAGGCTTATCGGGGGTTATTACATTGTTTGAGATAGAAGGAAGAACGGTAAGATTTAAAATGTTGCTTTTAGTTTCACACATCCCCGAAACGGCCTTTCTCCTGTACCATGTGGGTACTGTCAGCACGGGCGGATCATAATCTGATGATGTTCCTGAAACGGCAATGGGGTTATCCACGGAACTGAAATTATCAGTTGACGAATACCACTGATAGGTAAATGATCCAACTCCGCCGGCAGGGGTCCTTCCCCTCAGCTTGCCGGGATCAGCGCCGCTGCAGACTGTGGTGTCGGCTTCAATTGTGTTGTTAACTATCGGATCATGAACATTTACAACGATCTTTTTGCTTGTGCTCGTACAGACATCTGAATTGACTATCCTCCTGTACCATGTTGAATCACTGAGAGCCGGTGGAGCAAATGGTGAGCGGGTAGCAGAACGGTTTGTCCACGTGGCTGTTTTTGAGCTGTCCTGCCACTGGTATGTATATGTTCCAGCACCTGCCCCTCCTGTAACAGAAAGTAATTCAACAAGTTGTGCCGGGGATGATCCTGAGCAGATCGTCTGATCAGAACCAATAATATTGTTTTCTATTTTGTGAAAACGTGTGAGAAGAATTGGCGAGCTGTTGTCACGACATACATTATCATCACCCGAGAAAACAACCCGTCGGAAAAATCTCTGTTCAGTAACAGCAAATCTGGAAGTGTCCGGTGAATGGGTCTGGTTGGTGTTTACTCCTAAAGCTGGCTGCCAGGTGCCTGATGAAGTGCTGTCCTGCCACTGATATAAATAACTGCCTGATCCTCCACCTGGAGCTGACGCACCAAGAACATTGAACTGGAAGCCCTCACATATCACCGAGTCGGGCCGGGTTGTAACGTTGCCTGTTATCAGTGGCAGCACATCAATAGTGACCGTTGCACTGTAATCGATGCACCGGCCTGATGTCACCACACGCTGGTAGTATGTTTTGATTGTAAGTGCCGGAGGATCAAAGGACGCAAGATCCGATTGTGCTCCTGAGGCATCGGGCGATGTGGTCCAGTTTGCGTCATCGTTGTTCTGCTTCCACTGATACTGGTATATCCCGTTCCCGTTTGAAGGTCCTGAGTTCAGAGGGATAAGGCTCAGCGGATTCTGGTTATAGCAGATTGTTGTGTCTTTACCCACCAGGTTTCCGGTAATTGCCGGCTGAACAATTATATTAACCCACTTGCTGGTGTCAGTTAATGAGGTTCCGTTATCTATTATAATTCTCCTTATCCAGAATGTATTAGCTTCAGGCACTGTTGGAGTATAATCTTTCGCTGTTGCTCCGGTGATCACAGATTCAGGTCCGAGCAAATTATAGCTTTTTTGCCACAAGTAAGTATAATCACCTGAACCTCCTACAGGTAGTGTACCGGTCACCGGTTTTGGAACCTGGTTGGAACAGATTGAATCAATCTGGTCCCCTGTCACTGACGACCGTATCGAATTAAAGAGGAATCCGTTAAGAAGTGGTACGAAAGTGGTCTGATCGACTCCGACTGCTCCGGCAGTTGCACCCGATGTTCCCCCGGGTCTTGTTCCGTAAGTTCCTCCTGAAACTGTTTTTGTAACATTTGCCGGTTTTGAAATGTTATTTGTTGTCACAAAACCCCCGCCACCACCACCGCCATTGCCGGAGTTCAGCTGATGGTTGCCCCCCTGACCGCCCCTGGCAGAGATAGTCAGGGCTGAGGTAGCCGTATTTGCTGAATAACTCTGAAGGTAAACTGCAATTGTTCCTCCTCCGCCTCCTCCACCTGATCCGGCTTCACCGTTTGCTGTACCCGGGTGCACTCCATCTGCAATTATGCTGTGATTGTTTCCTTTTAAAGTATCGCAGAGTAATAATACTATACCTCCGCCATTACCGCCGGGAGTTGGCGTTCCGCCGGTCATGTATGTTGAGGACCCGCCACCGCCTCCAAGGAACATTCCTCCGGCGAGTCCTGTGCTGGAAATTGGGTACCCCCCATCACCTCCCACCGAATATGGCGGAACGCAAGTAGCTAATTCACGACCTCCTGTTCCTCCTTTCCCGTAATTTGAACCGCCGCCGCCACCTGAGAATTTGCCGTTTCCTCCACCACCACCGTTAAAAATTTTCCCTTTGCCCTTTCCAAGCAAAGGATAGACGGGAATATAGGGCGGGATGCCTCTGTCGGCCATTACTGCCAGACCTTCACCCTTAAAACCTGCTGAGTCTGTAGCAGCCGGATATGCATATTTATCAAACGCTACTATATTTGTTGTGGCACAGATCCCCTTCCCAAGTGTTAATGCTCCTCCTTTAAAACCCTTGCCGGTAACATCGATGTTGGCATTCAGTGAGATGGTTCGGCCTATTATTGCAGCCAGTATCCCTCCTGTTTTTGTCACACTGTCCCATGGCTGGCAGGTAAGGTCAGAATCAACGACCACTGAGTTATACGACGGGACTTTTACTATCTGAACCCCGCTCGGCAGATGAATTGAACTGTTTACAATATTATTTCTGAATACAATTGTATTTGTGACGTCATCAACTGACAGAACTGTCAGAAATTCATGTTTACCAGCCATTCCGTATGAAAAATAAGGATCTCCGAAAGAAATGCTTTCATCTGCATAGATCCCGGCTCCTTTCATCTGTATAAGAAGCACTGTATCGCCGGCGGCAAACTGGTCAAACTGGGTCTCATCATTTATAACAACATAATCAATACCCTTTGAGGTTACCCTGCCATATTTGTTTATGACACCACTGATTTTAGTTTGAGAAAACAGAGGTTCGCTTAACCCTGCAATCAGTAACAGACTTATTATTAGCCATTTAATATTAACAAGCAACTTATCGGTCATTAAGAACCTGATATGAACCGCTAAGATAACTAAATAATTGAAATTATTCAATGCATGTTAGTCAGTGCTTCTCCCGGTTTTTCAACAGTGAAAATAAGTGGGAACTCCACATGGAATGTCGTTCCCTTATTTGATTCTGATTCAAACCATACGCTGCCGTTCGCACCCTCCACGTATTTTTTGACTATTGAAAGTCCGAGTCCTGTTCCGGAAGACTTGGTTGTAAAATTGGGAGTGAACATTTTTTTCTTCAGAGCCTCGGATATGCCGGTGCCGTTATCCGAGACCGAAACAACCGCTTTGTTTCTTACAACCTCCAATGCGACTTTTATCAGACCTTTCCTGCCAGCAGGAATTGCCTGGATGCTGTTTTTAAGAAGATTCGAGAAGATGCCATTCAGATGCTCCTTATCAGCATAAATGTAAACTTTTTTTTCAGAAGGCCACCGGACCTCGAAAGAGATATTGTCGGTACTTCTGAAAAGCTCAAGGGTTGTCTTGATCTGTTCCAGAAGGTCAACTTCAACGGGGTTTGTCCCGGGCATCTTTGCGAATGATGAGAAAGCCGAGGCAATATTTGAAAGGTTATCTATATATTCGATCTGGTTCCTGGAAAATCCTTCAAGCTTCTCCTCAAAGCCCGGTATGCCATCCTTCCACGATTTAAGCAATTGCTGGACATTCAGCTTCATGGGTGTAAGCGGATTCTTGATCTCATGAGCAATTTGTTTGGCCATCTCCCTCCATGCATATTCTCTTTCCGAATTGGCAAGCTTATGTGCGCTCTCCTCAAGCTCATCCACCATCCTGTTGTACTGTTTTACCAGTTCCCCGATCTCATCGTTCCCTTTATAAGAAAGATGTTCGCTTTTCTTGCCCAGCCTGACCGATGCCAGCCTGCCGCTAAGAACCGAGAGGGGTAATGTCAGCCTGCCGCTGATGAAAACTGCTAACGACATGGTTATCACAATAAGAAGCAGTGTGAAATTAATAACAGCAACCACCAGATTCGATATCTCCCTGGCCAGAAGGCTCTGCATCCTGAAGTAGGGAAGATTAAGGTATGCAAGTACATGCTTTTCGTTGTTGTAAAACGGAACATACGCTGAAATATATTTCATGGTCCCAACCGTCTCCGTCTGGATAAATTCGCTTTTTGTCAGGTCTGCAACATTCATGAACGCTATCATATTCATCCTGCGGCTTGTAAGATCGCGCAGGAAAATCTCCGGGCGGGATGTCGCCATGAGAAATCCGTTCAGATCATAAAGATTGATATCCGTATTAAAAATATTAGAGAGATTGATCAGCAGCTCATTCAATGAAGCATAGTTACTGTTTCTCCAGTTTGCCGTAAGGTGCCTCTCCGATGATATCTCATTTTCGAGTTCGATATATATTGAATTAAGCTTTTCTTTGATATTCTCGTCGTGCCTCGATTTATAATCCCTTACTGTCAGGTATGCCACAACAACTCCTATCAGGATGAAGGAAAACAGCAATATGCCTGTAAAAGAGAGCTGGAGCTTCTGACGGAAATTCAGGCTAATTACCCTCTTCACTTCAGGGTGCAGGATCAAAATCAGGAGAAGGTTGGAAAATATGAAAATAAAAGTGAACAAATAGGCAAATGAGATAATGATATTCCCGGTATTCAGAACAGGCCTGCTTATCAATACCGTTGCATTGCCGTTCCTGTAAAGGATATGCCTGAATCCTTCATCATTAAAGATCCGGTAATCGGAGTTTTCATCAATATATTCATCATCAGCCTTTTTATATGGAAATTCTCCGTAATTAAGAACAATTTCACCATTGATATATTTGGCAAAAGAGTAATCCTTCAATCCAGAATATCTATGGAATTTTTTGTCGAGAAGCAGTTCGGAATATCCCGGCTGAAATACATTAATATCTCCATAAAGCTCTATAAATAAGCCATTTGTTATATTCTTCCGGTTTGTATAAAATAATCTTCCCAAATAAAAGGATCTTCCTCTCTGGTTATCGATAAAATAGAATTCAGTTCCTGTAAGAGGATGTCCGTATTTCCTGATTCTTTCTTCGAAAAAACCAAAACAGTCTTCAAAATTATTATCACCGGGTTCCACACGTATTGATTGACCTTTCCTGCAGGGGTAAACGCTGATATTAAAATTGTCCCAATAACCATTAAAGTATTTCTCATTAAGGTAGCCGGAAATCCTGTTGAAATCACCTGGATAAAATAATTCAGCAGTCATCATTTTTCCAAGAGTTGTATCGCCTGTCATCCTGGGCCAGATATCGAGCAGAAGATGTTCAGCTTCAGGATCATTATCAGTCGAGAATGACAGCGCCTCAACCTTAAGGTTTTCGTTTGTCTTCTTCTCAGAAAAAACAGTAATGACATACAGAGAATATACGCCAAGGATCAGGGAAAAAATGACTGACAGATTTAATTTACCTGTCTTTCTTTGCCCTGTGATCCATACAAGCAGCAATAAACCTGACCATAAGAAGAGTAATGCCAGCAAAGACAAAGGATCATGATAAAGAAACACGGGAAATACCAGGAAGGAAGTCAGTACCGGTAATATAAGTGTTCTGGTTCCGGTCTGCCTTCCGGTCCTGAAAGTCTTGAAAATTATAAACACAGGGACAAGCAGCAACAGTATCACTGAAACAAATCCGGTGACACTGTATATGCTTAATTTCAATACTTTATATGTCTCAAAGTTTATATTTGAGTCAGAAACAAGCTTACTGAAAACAATATGTAACAGGCAGATAAGAATTGCTCCAGTGACAAGCAGGGATGACAGAACGAGGTAAGCTGTGGAGGAACTTTCCTCCGTGAGTTCCCGGATGGGAAAATCCTTATAAAATATATATGAGAAAACGGCAGCCAGAACGCTTATCAGCAACAGATGCCCCAATGAAGGAATGAACCCGCTAAAGGAAAAAATATACGGAGAAAAAAATCCTGTCCGGAAAAGAACAGCCGGTTCCCTGGCTATCAGGACAAAAATATATATCGATGCAAAAATTACAAAGCAGGCGATAACGCCGGGGGCATTCATTCCTTTGGCGGTCAGAATTTTTACCGCTTCAAGCGATAACAAAAGTATACACACAAGTACTAATCCCCACAGGATCAACGGAATATTAATAACCGGATTTTTGCTCCTGATTTCCGGAAAGGAAAGGGAAAACAGGAATGCGCCACTGCTGTTGAATACATTATATCCTGAGTCATTCCTGTCGGTGCTGAAGCCCACATCAGGCATGATCCCGAAATCACTTCCGAATCCGTTCCTGACAATATCATTTTCAAAACCATAATCTGTCCTTATCCTGAGCAGCCCGATTATTTTTTCATTTCCTGCTTCGATCGCCCTGGGAAGGAACCAGCCATTCTGTAAAAAAATCAGAGGTTTAGAGAATAATGAGTCATCCTGGATGAGAGTTGGCACATTAAAATTATTATCCGACCAGTGAATCAGCTTTCTGTCGATATACTGAAGTATTGTAATTCCGTTCTGTTCGGCAATTTTAAATACCTTTTCTTCAGAGACTGATCCGCGGGGTTCTCCCCTGGCAAGCAGAAGCTTGAGCTCGTTGAGACATTCTTCCATTGTTTTTTCCTTCTCCCTGAGGATCTTATTAAACCTCCTTGTCCGGAATTTATTTTCATAATCGCTGTGGTACGCAGATTCTGCCGTTACTGCAGCCAAAACCAGGATCACTGTAAAAATGGCCAGAAATAATCTGCGTTTCTTCTCTGTCATAAATCCAAAATTATCATTTATGCATGATGATATGGCTCACCTTTTATGATGGTAAATGCCCTGTAAAGCTGTTCAACAAATATTAATCGGACCAGCTGATGAGGGAAAGTCATTCTGGAAAGAGAGATCTTCAGGTCAGCTATACTGTATACCTCATCCGAAAAACCCCATGGGCCACCAGTCACAAAAAGTATCCTTCTGTGGGATAATATAAGCCTTTTCTTCATCCATTCAGCAAATTCAACAGTACTGAACTCTTTGCCTTTTTCATCGAGCAGAACAATAAAATCACCTTCCCCGGCTGATCCCACTATCTTTTTGCCCTCCTTTGACTTTTGCTCCTGTTCCGGCATATTACGGGTATTTTTTATATCGGAAAGAGTGATGATCTCGAAGCCGGAGTATTTTCTTATGCGTGCCGAATATATCTCAACTCCTTCAGCAATGTGCTTTTCTGTTGTTTTTCCCGTCTGGATCAACACGATCTTCATAATTATTGGCGCGACTTTTGTGTATTGGCATCTGCGAAGCTACCTGCAAAAGTATAATTAAAAACGGGGGCGTGCAATTATATATTGATTAGGCAGGAATGGTTTTCTTAATTGAAATAGTTAAATTTGTGATGGAATGATTTTGAAAGTCGGCAAAAACTGAATTAAATGAAGCTTAGAAATCTTGTTCAAACATTAGTTCTCGTGTTTGTATGTGTCATCCTCCAGGCACAGGACCAGCAAAGGATACCTGTGGGTATTTCAATAGCAATCAAGGCCGGGAATGCAGCTGAACTGTCGAAATATATGAATTCAACAGTTGAACTGCTTCTGCTCGACAATGAGGATTTTTACAAAAAGAATGTAGCTGAGACAATACTGAAGGATTTCTTTAGTTCTTACCGGACGAAAGACTTTATTATCCGCCATCAGGGTGCCAAAAATGAAGCACAATATGCAATCGGTATCCTTAAGACCGAAAGGGGTGATTTCAGGGTATATTTTCTGCTGAAGAAAGTCGATCAGGATTTGCTGATTCATACAATTCGGATAGAATCTGAAGATGGAAAATAGGATCCTCAGGGAATTTATCCTAAGAAGCATAGGAGAGGACCTGGGTGATGGCGATCACTCATCCCTGGCATGTATTCCCTGGGAAGCGACCGGAAAAGCAAAATTGCTTATCAAGGAAGAAGGGATCCTCGCGGGTGGAAAGGTCGCAAAAGAAACTTTTAAAGAAATAGATAAGGACCTTGTATGTGAGATCCTGATCGAAGACGGGAATAAAGTTATTCCCGGAGATATTGCATTCTACATTACCGGCAGACAGCAGTCCATTTTGAAATCGGAGCGACTTGTCCTTAATATCATGCAGCGGATGAGCGGCATAGCAACCAGTACAAATCAGTTTGTAAGCAGGGTTGCAGGAACAAAGGCCCGAATTCTTGACACCCGAAAGACAACCCCGGGATTAAGATTTCTTGAAAAAGAGGCAGTAAGGATCGGTGGCGGACTGAATCACAGGATGGGATTGTTTGATATGATCCTGCTTAAAGATAATCATATCGTTTATGCCGGAGGTATTGAAAACGCCATTAAAAGGACAAAGGATTACCTTAAGAAAAACTACAGAAAACTTAAAATTGAGATCGAAGCAAGAAACCTTGATGATGTCAGCACTATCCTGGCGACAGGTGGGGTAAACAGGATCATGCTCGATAATTTCAGCATTGAGGATACCAGAAAGGCAGTAACAATGATAGCCGGAAGGTACGAAACAGAATCTTCAGGAAGTATCACTCTGGAAACGTCGAGGGCTTATGCGGAATGCGGAGTTGATTTTATTTCCGTCGGCGCTCTCACACACCATATCCGGAGTCTTGATATGAGCCTGAAAGCCATGTAGCGTATGCCATTAAATAAAGAAATCAAAGGCTGGGGTAAATTAAACAAACTTGTTCTGCCAGGTTTTGACGGAATTCCCATTAGTAATGTCATCAGATTCATAATCCAGGGATTCAGCAAGGGCGTGCTTGTCACAAGAGCTTCATCAATAGCCTTCAACCTGCTGATGGCCCTTCTTCCTGCTTCAATTTTCCTGTTCACCCTTATCCCGTTCATACCAATACCAAATTTCCAGCAGGAGCTTATTGAGCTTTTTGAGAATATACTTCCTGTCAGTGCTTTCAGCTTTCTCGAAACTACGATTATTGATATCGTAACAAATAAAAGCGGAGGTCTCCTGCTTATTATGTTCCTCGCTACTATCTTCTTCTCAACGAATGGCATCCATGCTGTCATTCATGCATTCGTTGTGTCAGCACACTCGTTCAAATCCAGGTCATGGATCCATCAGCGTAAGATCTCTATTATCCTTCTTCTGATTGTCCTGATGATGATAGCCATAGCAGCCACCCTTGTCATATTCGGAAAAATGACTATCAATAAGCTCGTTGAGTATGAAATTCTCGAGAGAAGCCTGGTGATCTCGATACTTATCCTGCTTAAATGGATCGTCGTCATCCTTTTGCTTTTCCTGGCCATTTCATTCCTGTACTACCTGGCTCCGGCAAAAAGAGCCGATTTCAGGTTTATCTCTCCCGGATCAACACTGGCAACAATGCTGTTTATTCTTACCTCCCTGGGATTTTCAGCCTATGTAAATAATTTCGGTCACTATAATAAGCTTTACGGCTGGATCGGAACTCTTATGATAATACTTATCTGGCTCTACCTGAATTCAATAGCGTTGCTGATAGGCTTTGAACTGAACGTCAGCATAAAAGATGCAAGGGAAGAGGATTCAAAAAAGAACGATCTTCTCAGGTGCAGTGAAGAAAGTATCTGACAAGATTGCCTGTCTGATATTCAGAATACCAAAAGTCATAATTTGAACATCCTTATCATCGGTTTTTACTTTCTGACCTTTTTTTCATATTTTTGATGCACTTTAATTGCAGGAAATGAAATATCCGTGTGAAAACCACAAATGCAGACGATACCAATCCCGCATGGATATAAATTCAGGCTGTCAAAAACTTCCCGGCTAATGAAAAAATGGAACATCTTCCCTTTGCTCATTTTTCTTTTCTGATGTAAGGGAGAAGTGAAAGATATTTATCTTACACCGGAAAAAGCCGCGGAGTATTTTAAGAAAATAGAGACAGCCTGTAAAAGGGAAAACGGGAAACTCTGGGGAAAAAATCTCTATGGACCTGTAATGTTTGTTGACCGTGAAACCAGGAAAATCGTCGCAAACCTTCCTGATAAAGACGGGATTTTGAAGGAAAAAGACGGGATTTATACCGGTACTTATCCCAGAGAACTGATAATCAACACCATACCTGTGCATTTTGGAGGAACATTATTCGCCATGGCTCCCCTTCCGAATGAGGAGGATGAATTCAGGATAGTCACCCGTGCAATTCACAGCCTGTTTCACCGCTTTCAGGAGACTGTCGGTTATACTTCCTCGGGCTACAATACTGCCAATATGGATGAAAAGAATGCAAGACTCTGGATCAAGCTTGAGTGGAGAGCTTTGCGGAAAGCAATCGAAACTGAAGGTCCCGGGCAGCAGGTTGCAATCAGGGATGCACTCGTTTTCAGAGGATCAAACCATGAGCTGTACCAGAATTATACTGCCGATGAGATCAGGTTTGAGAATTATGAAGGACTTGCCACTTTTACATATTTAATGATTTCAACCAATTCCCCTGAAGAATATAAAACCAGACTGCTCGAGTACCTTGACAGGATTTACTCATACCAGTCATATGCCAGATCATATGGAAATATACACGGAGCATTGTATGCCACGCTGATGCATCGGAAAGGATTCGATTTTAAGACAATCCAGTCCGAAAATGTCGATCTTGGAAAGATTGTCAGGGAACTTTATGATATACAGCTGCCACTGGTTTGCCGTGATGTTGCAGGTAGCCTTGCACTGAACTATGATATTGAAATCATCCAGGAGGAGGAAAATAAAAGGGAAATGGAAATCCGTGACCAGATCGACCGTCAGGTAAGCACCTTTATCGAAAAACCGGTTATCTATTTTGAGCTGGAAAGCCCTTACTTCGATTTTGAGCCGGAGGATATCCGGCCTCTGGGGTCTTATGGAACACTGTACAGCAGAATGAGGATCTCGGATAACTGGGGAAAGCTCACAGTGGAAAAAGGCGGTTGCCTTGTGTCGAATAATTTCAAATTCCTGCGCGTTTCAGCCAAAGGATTCAAAGTGAACAAAAACCGGTACGAGGGTGAAGGCTGGCATCTGATACTGGATGGCGACTGGGAAATTGTGCAGGTTGACCAGAACTATCTGGTTAGTAAATTGATGCCCTAATCTTCCCCAATGACCCCCGCCCCGCTTCGCGGGGCACCCCCTGAAGGGGGTCTAATCCTCTGGATGTTAGACAATTTTGTGATTACCTGTGTATTAGGCCCCCTTTAGGGGGCAGGTCAGCTTTAGCTGACCGGGGGTAATCTCTTCAACTCCTCCAATCTCTCTTCCAGTGATTTTATCTTCAGCTCCGTATCACTTTTCTTCTTTCTTTCAAGTTCAAGGATCCCTGCCGGGGCATTCTGTATAAAATGCTCATTATCAAGCTTTTTCATGACAGAGGCCAGGAACCCTTTTAAATAGCCAAGCTCCTCACGGATCTTAATGAGTTCTTTATCAACATTAAGTTTATTGGCTAAGGGGATAAAATATTCAGTGGTCTTTATCATGAATGAAGCTGCATCCTTTATCTTATGGTCCGTAACCTTCACTTCCGACAGGTTGCCCAGTTTGATCAGGACCGGCAGTAACTCACGGTCAATATCTTTTTCAGCTGAACGGATGCAAAGTACAAGGTTTTCCCTGACGGGAATATCCTTGTCTTTCCTGACAGCCCTTATGGCGGTAATTGTTTCCTTGATAAGCTCGAATCTCCCGACCAGGTCCCTGTTATATCTTTTCGACTCCGGTACCCTGCTGACCATAATGCTCTCTCCGTCTTTTCTTTCAATGAGAAGCTGCCAGATCTCCTCGGTTATGAAAGGCATGAACGGATGTATTATTCTCATAAGTATGTCGAAGATAGAGATCGTTGCATCCAGGGTTACTTTATCAACAGGTTTCTGATATTCAGGTTTTATTATTTCGAGGTACCATCCCGAAAACTCATCCCAGAAAAGCTTGTATGCTTTCATCAGGGCTTCAGAGATCCTGAATTTCCGGAAGTCCGAATCAATAGAGGCAACTGCCTTTTTAATCACCTCTTCCATCCATTTTACAGCTGCAGCAGATGATTCAGGCTGACTTTTCCTTTCATCGACCTCCCACCCTTTTACCAGCCGGAAAGCATTCCATATTTTATTTGCAAAGTTGCGTCCCTGTTCAGGGAGAGAGTCATCGTATAAAAGATCGTTCCCGGCCGGGGAACACAGAAGCATGCCAACCCTCACACCGTCAGCCCCGTATTTTTCAATAAGCTCGATCGGTTCAGGCGAGTTCCCAAGAGACTTTGACATTTTTCTTCTCTGCTGGTCCCGGACCAGGCCGGTAAGATATACATTGTTAAACGGTTTCCTTCCCTGGTATTCATAGCCCGCAATTATCATCCTCGCAACCCAGAAAAACAATATCTCAGGTGCAGTAATGAGGTCATTTGTCGGATAATAGTATTTCAGGTCAGGGTTATCAGGCCTATTTATGCCGTCAAATGAGGTTATCGGCCAAAGCCATGATGAGAACCAGGTGTCGAGAACATCTTCATCCTGTCGAAGGTCGGATTCTTTCAGAAGCTTATTGTGGCTTTTCTCCCTGGCCAGTATCAGGGCATCATTTATATTTTCAGCTACGACAAATTCATTATTATCATAATACCACGCTGGTATCCTGTGCCCCCACCAAAGTTGCCGGCTTATGCACCAGTCATGAACATTCTCCATCCAATGGCGGTACAGATTTCTGAATTTTGAAGGATACAGATGTATTTCTCCCTTCATTACTGCATCAAGCGCCGGCCGGGAGATTTTATCCATCTTAAGGAACCACTGCATTGAAAGCTTTGGTTCAATGATGGCATGGGTACGTTCAGAACGTCCTATCTTATTATTATATGGAATTACTTTAACAAGGTTACCTTTCTTCTTCAGCTCCTTCTCAGCCAGATCCTTGGCGGCAAACCGGTCGGCGCCCACAAAAATGCCTGCATTCGGACTGAGGGTTCCGTCGTCATTAAAAATATCAATTGACGGCAGGTTATGCTTCTGTCCTATTGAATAGTCATTTATATCGTGTGCCGGGGTGATTTTCAGGCAACCCGTACCGAATTCCATATCGACATATTCATCAAAAATGAAGGGCACTTCCCTGTTTACCATCGGTACTATCACCTTCTTTCCCTTAAGATGCCTGTATCTGTCGTCGTTCGGATTGGCACATACTGCAGTATCACCAAGTATCGTCTCGGGCCGGGTTGTTGCTACAACCACATAATCATTCCACCCTACAATCTTGTACCTGACATAGTATAGTTTTGACTGCTCTTCGGTAAAATAAACCTCTTCATCCGATACAGCAGTCCTTGCCTGCGGATCCCAGTTGACCATTCTCACACCGCGGTAAATAAGACCTTTATTATAAAGATCCACAAACACTTTAATTACCGAATCATACCTCTCCTTATCCATCGTAAAAAGTGTCCTGTCCCAATCGCATGAGGCTCCCAGCTTTTTAAGCTGCTCAAGGATTATGCCTCCGTGCCTGTGAGTCCAATCCCATGCATATTCCAGGAATTTCTCCCTTGATAGGTTCCTTTTCTCGATCCCCTCGCTTCTGAGCTTAGCCACCACCTTCGCTTCAGTTGCAATGGAGGCGTGATCGGTGCCGGGTACCCAGCAGGCATTCTTGCCAAGCATTCGTGCCCTTCGCACAAGCACATCCTGTATTGTATTGTTCAGCATGTGCCCCATATGAAGCACACCTGTTACGTTGGGCGGAGGGATAACAATTGTGTAAGGCTCTCTCCCGTCAGGTATACTTCTGAAAAAGCCATTCTTTATCCAGTAATCGTACCACTTGCTCTCTGCTTTTGCGGGATCGTATCTTGAATCTATTTCCATTGAGGGCTGGTGATTAAGTGACCGGTAATAGAGAGGCAAAATTAAAAAAATTAGTTATATTAGTGGAATTTGCATTGAAAATGCCCATCTGCTAAGGAAAATGAGATTACAGAATCACTGTTGCGTACCTGCAGGCCGAATGAAATTTACCGATGTTCTGTCTTATCCGATCATCCTTGTGGCAATGATTCTTCTTTTAACTTACTGTACCAAGGAGGATTCCGAAAAAGCCAGCAAAGAAGAGCTTGCTTTAAAGATGTTAAACGGCATTAATGCAGATTCGCTTGAAGCAGATGTTATCTGGCTGCAGAATATGGGCACCAGGTTTGCACTTAACGGCAACCACAAAGATGTGGCAACAAAAATAAAGAAGAGGTTTGTTCAAATGGGGTACTCAAATGCCATCCTGGATTCATTCAGAATAAATAAAACCTACCGTGAAGTAGTCTATGAGCAGTGGCAATATAATGTCATAGCATTTATTCAAGGGACCAAATATCCTGACTCACTTTGCATTATCGGAGGGCATTATGACAATATCCTGAGCACGGGAGATCCGTTTACGGTTGTTCCGGGAGCAAATGATAATGCAAGTGGTGTGGCAGGAGTCATGGAGATTGCCAGAATCATGAAAAAGTACAGCTTCCGTCCTGAAAGTTCCATAATGTTCATCGCATTTGGTTCGGAAGAGTTAGGTTTATGGGGAAGCAGGGATTTTGCTGCCAATCCGAATGGCTTTTCACAGAAGATAAAATTCATGCTTAACTATGATATGATAGCCTGTGAACCGGAAACCAATCCTGAAACGTGGTACGTGAATATAATGGACTATGATAACTCACATGATCTCAGGAAGGATGCCGAAGAAATGTGCAAGAAACACACTGTTCTTGATTATGTAAATGATAATACACACAATAAGCAAAGCGACAGCTATCCGTTCTTCACAAACGGATATAAGGCTCTCTTCTTTTTCTCAGGCAAAACGGATACGAATTTCCACACCCTGAATGATGTGGTTGGAAACTGCAATTTTGAGTATTGCCGGGAGATTGTAAAGCTGTCCGTTGCTTTGCTTGCAGACAAGAACTAGACTTTATTTCTTTTTTTTGACTACGGAGTTACACTGTTTTTACTCAGTGTAACTCCGTGTATATCAGTGTAATACCTCCGTGATTAATAAGTTCTGACCAGAAGCAATTGTCATATCTTCAGTATAGTTATTTTCTTAACTTTACCATGAAAAAACCGGATAATAAAACACTCATCAGATGCCATCAATCTCAGAAAAGGGCAGAATAATGCCATCCTCACCGATAAGAAAGCTTGTTCCTTTTGCAGAAGAAGCCAAAAGAAAAGGAAGGAAGGTATATCATCTTAATATTGGCCAGCCGGACATTCCCACGCCGGAAGTTGCTCTGAATGCAATCCGGAACATCGACCTCAGGGTGATTGAATACAGCCACTCCGCAGGGAATGAATCCTACCGCCGCAAGCTGGCAACCTACTACCGGAAGATCGGAATCAATATTGACCATACTGAAATGCTGATCACCACAGGCGGGTCGGAAGCTATCCTTTTTGCCCTGAATTCCTGTGTTAATACGGGCGAAGAGGTGATCACACCCGAACCATTGTATGCAAACTATAACGGATTTGCCGTTTCAGCCAGCGTGAAAATTGTCCCAGTAACATCTTATATCAAAGATGATTTTGCGCTTCCGCCAATAAAAGAGATTGAAAAGAAAGTCACTTCCGCAACAAAAGGCATAATTATCTGCAATCCGAATAATCCGACAGGATATCTCTACTCAAGGGATGAATTGATGCACCTCAGGGATATAGTGAAAAAGCATGATCTTTTCCTCTTTGCCGATGAGGCTTACCGCGAATTCTGTTATGACGGGGCAGAACATTTCTCATCAATGAACCTTAAAGGCATTGAAAACAATGTCATCTTGCTTGATTCAGTTTCGAAACGATACAGTGAATGCGGAGTACGTATCGGTGCCCTTATCACAAAGAATAAGGAAGTAATCTCTACTGCACTTAAATTTGCACAGGCCCGTCTGTCCCCTCCGGGGCTTGGCCAGATAGCCGCAGAAGCTTCGATCGATACTCCACCTGAATATTTTAAAGACGTAAACCGGGAATACACTGCACGTCGCAATTATATGGTTGAAGCGCTCAACAGGATCCCCGGAGTCTATTGTCCCAAACCTAAAGGTGCATTCTACACCGTTGTCAGGCTCCCTGTTGATGATGCCGACCGGTTCGCACAATGGCTCCTCGAGGT
>Ga0102851_10000083_pt1 | contig 36397 bp, 31 predicted proteins | sample Mud3Dept3metaG_FD_79558 | JGI IMG/M metagenome (GOLD analysis project Ga0102851, IMG submission 79558) | Freshwater wetland microbial communities from Ohio, USA, analyzing the effect of biotic and abiotic controls - Mud 3 Core 4 Depth 3... | ecosystem: Environmental > Aquatic > Freshwater >... | reverse complement strand
TTTCCTTCTTCTTGTCGGCGAGCGACTTGAAGTCCTCGAACACACGCGCGAGCTCGGCGTCGGAGAGCTCGAAGCCGAGCTCCTTGATGCGCTCGCGCAGCGCCGCTCGCCCGCTGTGCTTGCCGAGCACGAGGTGGGTGCGGGACAGGCCCACGTCCTCGGGCCGCATGATCTCGTAGGTGGAGTGGTGCTTGAGCATGCCGTGCTGGTGGATGCCCGACTCGTGGGCGAAGGCGTTCTCGCCGACCACGGCCTTGTTGCGCGGGATCGGCATGCCCGTGATGCTCGACAGCAGGCGGCTGGTGGGGAACAGGCGCTTGGTGTCCACGCCCGTGTGCAGGCCGAACAGCGACTCGCGGGTCTTGAACGCCATCACGATCTCCTCAAGCGAGCAGTTACCCGCGCGCTCGCCGATGCCGTTGATGGTGCACTCGACCTGCCGGGCGCCGGCGCGAACGGCGGCGAGGCTGTTGGCGACCGCCATGCCGAGGTCGTCGTGGCAGTGGACGCTGAAGGTAACGCGGTCGGCGCCCCGCACGTTCTTCTTGAGGTAACCGAACACCTCGTGGAATTCCTCAGGGACCGTGTAGCCCACGGTGTCGGGGACGTTGATCGTCGTCGCGCCGGCCTCAATCACTGCCTCGACCACCTCGCGCAGGAAGTCGAGTTCGGTGCGCGAGGCGTCCTCGGGCGAAAACTCGATGTCGGCGCACAGGCTGCGCGCGTAGCGCACGCCTTCGACCGCGGTGTGAATGATCTGTTCCTTGGCCATGCCGAGCTTGTGCTCGCGGTGGATGGCGCTGGTGGCCAGGAACACGTGCAGCCGCGGCCGCTCGGCCTCGCGCACGGCGCTCCAGGCCTTGTCGATGTCCTCGCGGTTGCAGCGCGCGAGGCCGGCGATCACAGGGCCGCGCACCTCGCGGGCGATCTCACGCACGGCTTCCCAGTCGCCGCGCGAGGCGGCGGGGAAGCCCGCCTCGATGATGTCCACGCCCAGCTCGGCCAGCGCACGGGCAACCCGCAGTTTTTCGGGCTGGGTCATGCTGCAGCCGGGCGACTGCTCGCCGTCGCGCAGCGTCGTGTCGAAGATCAGGACGCGGTTCGTGTCGGGCGTGGACATCGGTGTCACCTCGTCGGGCTCAGCGGCCTTCGTTCAACCAGGGCATGCGGGCGCGGAGTCCCGTGCCCACCTTCTCGATCGGGTGCGCGAGGTCCTTCTTCATCAGCGCGTCGTACTTCTTGCGTCCGGTCTTGTTCTCGCGGATCCACTGGCGCGCGAACGTGCCGTCCTGCACTTCCTTGAGGATCTTCTTCATCTCCTTCTTGGTCGCGGCGTTCACGATCCGCGGGCCGCGGGTCAGGTCGCCGTACTTGGCAGTCTCGGAAATGTAGCGGTGCATCTTGGCGATGCCGCCCTCGTGCAGCAGGTCCACGATCAGCTTCAGCTCGTGCAGGCACTCGTAGTAGGCGACCTCGGGCTGGTAGCCGGCCTCCACCAGCGTCTCGAAGCCCTTCAGCACCAGCTCGCTGGCGCCGCCGCAGAGCACGGCCTGCTCGCCGAACAGGTCGGTCTCGGTCTCCTCGGCGAAGGTCGTCTCGATGACCCCGGCGCGCGTGCCGCCGATGCCGTCGGCGTAGGCGAGGGCGCGCGCCTGCGCCTTGCCGGTTGCGTCCTGCGCGACCGCGATCAGGCACGGCACGCCGCGACCCTGCTCGTACTGCCGGCGCACGAGGTCGCCCGGGCCCTTCGGCGCGATCAGGACGACGTCGAGGTCCTTCCGGGGCTTGATCTGCCCGAAGTGGATGTTGAAGCCGTGCGCGAACAGGATCGCGGCGCCGACCGGCAGCGTCTTCTCGATTTCCTTGTAGAGGCCCGGCTGGGCGAGGTCGGGCGCGAGCAGCGCCACCAGAGTCGCGCCCTCGACGGCCTTGACGGGCTCGGCGACAGCGAAGCCGTCCTTCTTTGCCTTTTTCCAGCCCTCGCCGCCGCGGCGGTTGCCCACGACGACTTCAAAGCCCGAGTCCCGCAGGTTCAGCGCGTGTGCGCGACCCTGGCTGCCATAGCCGAGCACCGCGATCCGGGCGCCCTTCAGGGCCTTCTTGTCCACGTCTTTCTTCGTGTAGGCACGCATTGGTAGGAAACTCCTCGAGTCGGTCAACGATGATGGGTCTTGGAAAAGCGAAGAACCCCGCCCGGCGCGAGTCCGGTGCGGGGTTCCTGGTGTCCGTCTGCGCCTTTGCGCCTTCAGCCCGGGGCCCCGCACCTCCCGGGGGGAAGCAGCGCGAGCAGGTCGAGCAGCAGGCCCGCCCGGAAGGCGGCGGTGGAAACACTGGGAGCCGTCGGGGCTTCGAACGCCATCGTGAGCCTGCTTGATAAGGTCGGCATGACCGGACGATAGCAACATAGCGCCAAACCCATTGTCAACCGCACTGCAAAAAGAACTTCGGCTAAGCTGTCGGCACCATGTTCGAAGATCGTGATGTCGCGGCTGCACGGCCGCTGTGGCTGATCGCCGAGGGCGACCTCGAGTCCTGGCTCGGTTCGCGAAACCCGGTGGAAAGAGCGTGGCTCGCCTCGCTCAACTTTCGCGCCGAGCGCCACCAGGTCGCGTGTCTTGCCGATGCAGGCGGCGCACTGGGTGCCGCCGTGCTCGGGCTGGGCCCGCTCGGTTCGCTCCAGGATCTCGAGCCGTGGCATGTCGCCGGCGCAGTGGACCGCCTGCCTGCCGGGGCCTGGCGCATCGAAACGCCGCTGCGGATGCCTGCGGCGACGGCCGCGGCGCTCGGTTGGGCCCACGGCAGCTACCGCTTCGAGCGCTATCGCAGCAAGCCGCGCCCGGCGGCCGCTGCGCGGCTGGTGCCTCCGCAGCTCGCGGACATGGCGCATGTGCGGCACATGGCGGCGGCGCTCGCGATGGCGCGCGATCTGATCAACCTGCCGGCCGCCGACCTAAGCCCGGAGCGGCTGGCGGAGGACGCGCTCGCGATGGCGGTCCGCCTTGGCGCGCGCGGTCACGTCATCATGGGCGACGCCTTGCGCGAGGGCTTCCCGGCCGTCCACGCGGTAGGCCAGGCCTCGGCATCGGCGCCGCGGCTGCTCGACTTCACTTGGGGCGATGCCGGCGCGCCAAAGGTGACACTCGTCGGCAAGGGCGTCTGCTTCGACTCAGGTGGCCTCGACATCAAGCCGGCGGCGGGCATGCTGCTGATGAAGAAGGACATGGGCGGCGCCGCCTGCGCGCTCGCATTGGCCCGCGTGATCATGGAAAGCAGGCTGCCGGTGCGCCTGCGCGTGCTGGTGCCGGCCGTCGAGAACGCCATCTCCGGGAATGCCTATCGACCGGGCGACGTCCTGCGCACCCGCAAGGGCATCACGGTCGAGGTCGGCAACACCGACGCCGAGGGACGCCTGGTGCTGGCGGATGCGCTGGCGGCGGCCGACGCCGAGCGGCCGGATCTACTCGTCGATTTCGCCACGCTGACCGGGGCCGCCCGCGTCGCGCTCGGCGCCGAGCTTCCCGCACTATTCGGTACCCGCGAGGAGACCGTCGATGCGGTGCGGCGCCATGGCGGCCGGCTGGGCGATCCCCTCTGGCCCATGCCCTTGTGGAGCGGCTACGACGAGGAGCTCTCCAGCAAGATCGCGGACGTGAACAACGTCTCCGGCTCGACTTTCGCCGGCGCCATCATCGGCGGGCTGTTCCTGCGACGCTTCGTCACGGCGACCCCCGACTGGCTGCACCTCGACCTGTACGGCTGGAACCCGAAGGAACGACCCGGTCGGCCCGTGGGGGCCGAGCCCCAGGCCGTGCGCGCGCTGCACGCACTGCTCGTCGAACGCTACGGCTGACCGATCCCGAACGACCCCTGCACGCCCGCAATCCGCATGGACCTGCGCTTCGAGCGTCGCACCTGGACGCTGGTCTACCTGTGCCTCGGCGTGATCGAGGGCGGCACGGCCGCCGTCATGGTCCGTTCGCTGTTCGGCAGCGCGGTCGGGGGCATGGCGGTGGATCTCGTGGTGGCCGTGGTGAGCGCGGCCCCCGCGTGGGCCAATGTCGTGAGCCTGGCCTACGCGCGACGGGCGCAGGGTCGCCCGAAGGTGCAGTTCCTGCGACCGTTGCTGGCGGCGATGGCCGTGTGCGTCGCGGCGCTCGGCCTGCTGCCCGTCGGCGGGGCGGGGCTGCTGGCCTTTCTGCTGCTCTACGGGACCGCGCGCCTGCTCTGGGCGGGCGTGGACACGGTCCGCTCGGTGATCTGGAGCGTGAACTACCCGCGCCACCTGCGGGCGCGGGTCACCGGACGAATCATGGTGAACGGCTCGATCGCGCTCGCCGGCTCGGGTCTGCTGCTCGGCTGGCTGCTCGAGCACGAAGACCCGTGGTATCGGGCGGCGATCCTGGCGGCCAGTGGCGCGGGCGTGGCCGGCAGCGTCGCCTTCGGCCGGTTCCGCGTCCGCCAGGAGCAGCGGCTGCTGACCGACGAACGCGCGAGGCTGCGCGAGGGTGCGCGCTTCGACCTGGCCGGCATCCGGCAGTTGCTGGCCCGCGACGCGACCTTCCGCCGCTACATGCTCGCCATGTCGGTGTTCGGCGCGGGCCACCTGATGCTGACGCCGTTGCTGGTCGTCTGCATCGACGACGTCCTGCACGCTTCGGAGATGGTGCAGGTCGCCATCACTGCCGCGCTGCCGATCCTGGTCATGCCGGTCGCGATCCAGCCGTGGGCGCGGTTCCTCGACCGACACCACGTCATCGTCTACCGCTCGGTGCACGCCTGGATCGCAGTGGCGGGCGCGGTGCTGCTCGCGATCGCGATCCTCGCCGGCCAACCGGTGCTGCTCTGGCCCGGGGCCCTGCTCATGGGAGTCTCGCTGGCCGCGGGCAGTCTCGGCTGGTCGCTCGGCCACAACGACTTCGCTCCGCGCGGGGAGGAAACCCGCTACATGGCGCTGCACGTCACGCTGACCGGGCTGCGCGGGCTGGTGGCGCCGCCGCTCGCGATACTGCCCTACTACGGGCTGCAGCGCGTGCGGTCCGGGTTGGAGGCGTGGGCCATGCTGCTGCCGGTCGCACTGATCGCGCTCGGAGCCTGGCAGTTCACCGCGATGCGCAGGACGGTCGTGAGCCCGCCGCCGAGGTCGTGACCGCAGCCGCGTGACCTGCTGGCCCGGATCCGGACACCGAAATCCGGCACAATGGGACGTTTGCCGGAGGTGACCCGCATGCCCAAGCCCAAGGTGGATCCGCGCCCGCATTCCCGCGTCGTGTTCGACGGGGTCAAGCAGACGCCGAGCCGCGCGATGCTGCGCGCCACGGGGTTCGACGACCGCGACTTCCGCCGCTCGCAGATCGGCATCGCTTCGACCTGGAGCACGCTCACGCCCTGCAACATGCACGTGGACCGCCTGGCAGACGCTGCCGTCCGGGGCGTGGAGGGCGCGGGCGGCAAGGCCACGGTGTTCGGAACCATCACGGTCTCGGACGGCATCTCGATGGGCACGCCGGGAATGCGTTACTCGCTCGTGTCGAGAGAAGTGATCGCCGACTCCATCGAGACCGTCGTCGGGGCGCAGGGCTTCGACGGTCTCGTCGCGATCGGCGGCTGCGACAAGAACATGCCCGGTTGCATGATGGCCATCGCGCGGCTCGATCGTCCGGCCGTGTTCGTCTACGGCGGGACGATCCGCCCGGGCGCCGAGCGCCGCGACATCGTCTCGGTGTTCGAGGCTGTCGGCGCCCACGCGCGCGGCGCGATCTCCGAGCGGGGACTGCGCGAGGTGGAACGCACCGCCATTCCCGGGCCTGGCAGCTGCGGCGGCATGTACACCGCAAATACCATGGCCTCGGCGATCGAGGCGCTCGGCATGAGTCTCCCCAACAGCTCGGCGCAGGAGGCCGTGTCGCGCACCAAGCGGCTGGACGCCGAGCGCGCCGGCCGGGCGGTGCTGCAGCTGGTCCGGCGCGGCATCAAGCCGTCCGACATCCTGTGCCGTGAATCCTTCGAAAACGCGATCGTGACGACCATCGCGCTCGCCGGCTCCACCAATGCCGTGCTGCACCTGCTCGCCATGGCGCACGCCGCCGACGTGCCCCTCGCGCTGGACGACTTCACCCGCATCGGCGCCCGTGTGCCCGTGCTGGCGGATCTGCGTCCGAGCGGGCGCTACTCGATGTCGGAGCTGATCCGCATCGGCGGCATCCAGCCGCTGATGAAGTCGCTGCTCGGCGCGGGCCTGCTGCACGGCGGTTGCCTTACGGTCACCGGCCGGACGCTGGCACAGAACCTGCAGCGCGTGAAGCCGTACCCGGCGGCTCAGCAGATCGTTCGGCCGCTCGCGGACCCGATCAAGGCGGAGAGCCACCTGGTCGTGCTCTACGGCAATCTCGCGCCGGAGGGCGCGGTGGCCAAGATCAGCGGCAAGGAAGGCCTCGAGTTCGAGGGGCGAGCCCGGATCTTCGACGGCGAGGAGGCGACGCTGCAGGCGATTCTCGACGGCACGGTCGTGGCGGGGGATGTGCTCGTGGTGCGCTACGAGGGGCCACGCGGCGGGCCCGGCATGCGCGAGATGCTGAGCCCGACCGCCGCGATCATGGGCAAGGGGCTCGGCGACCGGGTCGCACTCGTCACGGACGGGCGATTTTCGGGTGGCAGCCACGGATTCGTGGTGGGACACGTCGCTCCCGAGGCGGCGGTCGGAGGCCCGCTGGCGCTGGTCCGCGACGGCGACCGCATCAGCATCGATGCGCGCGCCCGCACGATTACATTACATGTAGACGACGCGGAACTGGCGGATCGCCGCACCGGCTGGTCCCCGCCCGCGCCCTACGCAACGCGCGGGGTGCTTGCGAAATACGCGGCCCTCGTCAGCAGTGCATCCCTGGGCGCAGTCACGGATCGTCGCTTGGCGGATGGCGATTGAGGCGCGTTCGTTCTCGTCGGCGGACCGCACGGCTATTGTCTTGCAGAGCCCACGTCGGTAAAGTCGCGGCCCGGCTCAGGGGAAGGGTTGCGAGTCGCGGGCGGCTCTTGCTAGTGTCGGTCAAGGTGCTGCACTTGCCAGTGGTCCAGCGGCCCTGAACAACGAATCGACCCCACGGCAGTGGAGGGGATGTGGCGTACTCGTACTCGATCGACGATCCGTCCAAGAACAGCAAGCGGATGGCGGCATTTGCGCTGGTCGTCATCATCCACGTGCTGTTCGTGTGGGTTCTGGCCTCAGGACTGGGCAAGAAGGTGGTCGAGGTCGTGCTGGGACCTGTCGAGACCCGGCTGATCGAGGAACTCCCCGAGGACGAGAACGAACCGCCGCCGCCGCCCCCGGAATTCGATACGCCGCCCCCGTACGTACCGCCGCCAGAGATTTCGATCGACATCCCTGTCGACTCCGGCCCGAGCACCGCGATCAGCAATGTGACGAGCGAGCGCCCGGTGGCCGCGCCGCCGCCGCCCGTCGCCGCGCCGAAGCCCGTCGAGCGGCAGGTCGTGCGGACGCCGCCGTCCACGCAGGGACGCGGTGCACGCATCACCCAGCCCGAGTATCCGCCGGCCTCGCGGCGCGCGGGAGAGGAGGGCACCGTCACGCTCAAGGTCTTCGTCACCGACGGCGGACGTGCCGGACAGGTCGAGGTCGCCAAGAGCAGCGGATTCCCGAAACTCGACGAGGCCGCGGTCAAGGAAGTGCAACGCAACTGGCGCTTCGTTCCCGGCAAGGAAGACGGTAAGGCCGTCTCCATGTGGCACACCTTCGCGGTCACGTTCCGGCTGACCGATTGAGCTTGCGACCGCAGCGCCGGCACCGAATCCTAAAGATCGACCCAGATACGCAACCGTTTCGTGAGAGGAATACAACCCCATGGCCACTGATAGCGTCGTTGTCGAAAACCCGTACGGACTCCAGGCCCTGTGGGCTCAGGGTGACTTCATCGCCAAGGGCGTCCTGGTCCTCCTGGCGATCATGTCCGCCTACTCCTGGTTCATCATTTTCACCAAGTGGTGGGAGCAGCGCCGCCTCCTGAAGCAGGCGGTCGAGGCCGAGAAGAATTTCTGGGCGGCCGACAACATCAAGAACGGCGTCACCAAGCTCACGGGCAAGGGCAACATCTTCAAGGCGATCGCGTCCGAGGCGATCGACGCGGCCGGCCACCACGACACCCGCATGACCCAGCAGGTCCCGCTGCACGAATGGATCGACAACGTCATCGCGCGCGGTGTGGCCCGCATCAGCAGCGCCCTGCAGACGCAGTTGCCGTTCCTCGCGACGACGGGCTCGACCGCGCCGTTCATCGGCCTGTTCGGCACGGTGTGGGGCATCTACCACGCGCTCGTCGCGATCGGCGTCGCCGGCCAGGCCAGCATCGACAAGGTGGCCGGTCCGGTGGGTGAGGCGCTGATCATGACCGCCATCGGCCTCGCGGTCGCGGTGCCGGCAGTGCTCGGCTACAACTACCTTCTCGGCCGCAACAAGCTCATCATGGAGCGCGTGAAGCTGTTCGCCAACGACCTCGAGCAGGTCATCGTCAGCGGCTCGCGCGTCGAGGGCTCGAGCCCGTCGGTCATCTCGGGCGGCAAGAAGTAACCGCGGAGCCGCTCGGGAGGCAATCAGGATGAGCATGTCCATCAGCACGGCCGGCGATGACGAGGACAAGGCGATCTCTGAGATCAACGTCACGCCGCTCGTCGACGTGATGCTGGTGCTGCTGATCATCTTCCTGATCACGATTCCCGTGATCACTCAGTCGGTGAAAGTCGATCTGCCGCAGGCCGCCAACATCCCGACCCAGACCAAGCCCGAGAACATCAACATCGCAGTCGATGCCGAGGGCAACATCTTCTGGAACACGGCGCTGCTGCCCTCGCAGGATGCTCTGCTCGAGCGCATCAAGCAGATCGCGGTACTCGACCCGCAGCCTGAGGTGCACGTTCGCGGTGACAGGAATACCGCCTACGAACACATCGGCCGCGTCATCGTGACCTGCCAGCGCGGTGGCATCCAGAAGGTCGGGTTCATCACCGAGCCCGATCGCGCGCTGGCCCGCTGACCGTCGCCAACCAGGCATCGAGGAGAGACTCGCATGGGAATGAGTATCGGCGGCGGCGAAGACGAGCCGATGATGGACATCAACATGACGCCGCTGATCGACGTCATGCTCGTGCTCCTCATCATGTTCATCATCACCATTCCGGTGATGACGCACGCGGTCAAGCTCGACATGCCGCGGGCCACCAATGCTCCATCGACAGCCCAGCCGGTCGTCATCAACCTCGAGATCGATTTCGACGGTACGGTGCTGTGGAACGGCACGCCGGTGGAGATCGAAGCGCTGGAAGGGTACTTCCGGCGTGAGGCGGCGATCGATCCGCAGCCCGAGCTGCACATCCGGCCGAGCAAGCGCGCGAAATACGACGTCGTGGCCCGCGTGCTCGCGTCGGCGCAACGCAACGGCATGCGCAAGATCGGGTTCGTCGGCAACGAACAGTTCATGTAACGCCGGGCCGGATCACACATCCGGCAACCAGACCAGGCTGCCGGGGCGTCTGCCCCGGCGGCTTTTTACACGTTAAAGGGGCCGGGCGGTCCCGCTTCGAGGCAGATTGACCATGAAGGCGACCTGGGTACTGACTGCAGCATTGGCGTTCGCCGGGGCGGCCGGAATGACGGCTGGACTGCTCGCGCCCTCCGTGGCCGAGGCCCAGCAGAAGATCGGTCCCAAGGTGGGCGTCCCGCTCAAGGCTGCGCAGGAAGCCGTCCAGAAGAAGAACTGGAACGGCGCACTCGCGAAGATCAAGGAGGCCCAGGCGGTCCAGCCGCGAACGGCCTTTGAGGACTACAAGATCAACGAGCTGCTGTGGTACGTGTACCTGCAGCAAGGGCGCAACGCCGATGCCGCCCGCCTGCTGGAGCAGCAGATCGCTTCCGGGCAGATGCCGGCGGGCGAGCGTGTCCAGCGCACCAAGACCGTGGCCCAGCTCTACTTCCGGGCAGGCAACTACTCGAAGGCGGCTCAGTCTGCAAACCAGTACCTGAAGTCGGCGCCGAACGACCAGGAGGCGCAACTGCTGGTTGCGCAGTCGCACTTCCAGCAGAAAGACTACAAGTCGGCGGTGGCAGCGGCCAACCGGCTCATCAAGCCCGGGCAGAGGCCGAGCGAGGACCTGCTGCAGCTCCTGCTGCGGTCAAACTACGAGCTCAAGGACGCCGCCGGCACCTCGGCTGCCCTGGAGCAACTGCTCACCTACTACCCGAGCCCGGACACCTGGGACAGGCTGCTCGACGGTTACATCGCGCAGACGAACCACGATCACGAGCTGCTGGCTCTCTACCGGCTCTCGGAGGACGTCGGCTCGCTGACCAAGTCGCGCCAATACCTCGACATGTCGCAGGCGCTTTTCGTCGGCGGTTTCGCGATCGAGGCCGAGCGCATCATGGACAAGGGACTCGCGGCCGGACTCTTCAGCGGCGAGGAACTGACACGCGCCACGCGGACTCGGGATACCGCCAAGCGCAAGGCCGACGAGGACCGAAAGGCGCTCGCCGGCGCAAGCAAGTCGCTGGCCGCGGCGAAGACAGGTGACGCCGCGTACAAGGTCGGTCAGCTGTACTTCAGTGCCGGAAAATACGCCGAGGCTGCCGATGCGATGCGCAAGGCGCTCACGCTGCCGGGCCTCAACGACGTGGACGACGCGAACATGGAGATGGGCATTGCGCTGGTCCGTCTCGGCAAGAAGGCCGAAGCCGCCAAGGCGTTCGATGCCGTGAAGGATCCGAAGTACGCCGAAGTCGCCCGCCTCTGGAAGTTGCACATCCGCTGAATTTCGGACCGCCCGGGCGCTGCGCCCAAACGAAGAGGCCGCCGTGGCTTGCGCCCGGCGGCCTCATTCGTTGCGCAGCCTGGCCGCGGAAGCGACCCGTGGTCAGCCCGCCGGCGCCCCGGTCGTCTCGACGTGGAGCTTCCACAGGCGAGCGACTTCGGCGAGCTTCGCATCCTTGACGGCGTCGAAGGCGGCGAGTGCCTCGGCCGACTTCCCGGCGCGCGAATGTGCGATGCCCGCCAGCATGTGGGCGTCGTCCACGTCCGCGACGCCGCCCTTGGCGAGACCCTTCTGGATTGCATCTGCGGCCTTGCCGTACTCGCCGACACTGAAGAACAGCTTGCCCATCGCGACCATCTCGTTGCCCAACTTGGCGGCGGCAAGGGCCTGGTCGGCGCCGGGCAGTTCCTTGCGGTCCGCGTCCGCACCGGATTTTGCCCGCGCAAGGTCGGCCTGGGCGCGCGCGAGCGGCTCGCCCTGGAACACGCCGGCCGCGACGCCTTGCTCGAGCAGTTGCTTGGCCTCCGACGGGAATCCGCCCGTCATGAGGGTGGAGGCCGCCTCGGAATACTCCTCGGGCCGGTTCATGGTCTTCGTGTCGGCGATCAGCCGGTAGAGGGCGCGCAGGTCGCGATCGGCCTTCGTCTCGTACAGCTGGTTGTTCAGCAGGTCTTCCCAGTACTTGGTGGCTGGGTAGTGACGGACGAGCGCCTCGAGGCTGCGCACGGTGCCCGGCCGGTCCTTGAGTTCATAGTTGCTGCGCAGCCCGATCAGGAGCAGCTGCTCGTCCGGCTTGGCCTGGCCGGTCGTGATCTGGTCCACGGTGGCGCGAGCGCCCGCGAAATCATCCTGCAGGAACTTGCTCTGCGCGACGAGCGCGCCGATATCGGCGCTGCCGGGCGCCGCGACGAGGTACTTGTTGCCGTACTCCACGGCCTTCGCGTAGTCCTGGATCTGGTAATTGATCTGCGCCAGCGCCTTGTTGCGCTGGGGCACGTCGGCCTCGGCCACGAAGCCAGAGGCCACCGCGCGCGCGAGCGCCTCCTCGGCACCCTTGTAGTCCTTGGTCTGCAGGCGGGCGTACCAGCCGAGTTCGTCCACCATGAACGCCTCGTAAGGCGTCTTCGGCTCGATCGCCTGGGCCTCGGTGAGGCTGGCGATGGCAGCCTCCCAGTTCTTTGCACCGATCGCTTCCTGCGCAGCCTTGAGCGGCTTGAGCATCTTGGCGCCGATCTTCTGCGGCGCCGCCTGGGCGATCGCTGTCGCCGGCGTCAGCAGCCCCGTCGCAACACTCGTGACGCCTGCAGCCGCCAGGGCGGCCGCCAGAACCAGGTTTGCCTTCTTCATGTTCATCCTCACGCGCCGGGTTGAGGGCGCTCGACCCATTATTCTATCGCGGCTCGAGCCGCACCGGACCCGATTGGATCGACTGGGCGGCCCTTGTATCCTCGGCCCGCGGAGGCGCGGGCGATCATGGTGGCGAGCCGGCTCATAGAAATCGTCGAGGTCGGTCCGCGCGACGGGCTGCAGGGCGAACCCGGCGTGCTGCCGACTGCAACCAAGATCGAGTTCATCGAGCGGGCGATCGCGACCGGCGTGCGGCGCGTGGAGGTGGCGAGCTTCGTGGACCCGAAGCGCGTGCCGCAGATGGCCGATGCGGAAGCCGTGCTCGCGGGCCTGCCGCGGCGGCCGGGGGTTCGCTACATCGGGCTCGTGCTGAACCGCCGCGGATTCGAGCGCGCAGCCAGGGCGGGCTGCGACGAGATCGGCATGGCGGTGGTCGCGAGCGACACGTTCAACCGGCGCAACCAGGGCGTCACGACCGACGAATCCATCGCGGCGTGGCGGGACATGGCCGCCGCCGCCAGGCACGAGGGCATCCTTTCCCAGGTCACCGTGTCTGCCGCCTTTGGCTGCCCGTTCGAGGGCGAGGTGCCGCTCCAGCGCGTCGTCGACATCGCGCGCCGCGTGGCCGAGGCCGAGCCATTCGAGATCGCGTTCGCCGATACCATCGGCGCAGGCGTGCCGGCCCAGGTGATCGAACTCATCGGCCGCGTCCGCGAAGCGGTGCCGGGCGTCGCGCTGCGCTGCCACTTCCACAACACGCGAAATACCGGGCTCGCGAATGCCTTCGCCGCGGTGCAATCCGGCGTCACGACGCTGGACGCAAGCCTGGGCGGTATCGGCGGCTGTCCGTTCGCTCCCGCGGCGACGGGCAACATACCGACCGAGGACCTGCTCTACATGCTGCAGCGCTCGGGCTACGAGACCGGGGTATCGCTCGCAGTGGCGATCTCGACCGCACGGTGGCTGCAGGAGCAACTCGGGCGTCCGGTGCCCGGCATGCTCGTCAAGGCCGGCGACTTCACGTCGCCCCCGGCACGGGTGTCTTGAGGCGTGGTGACCAGATCCTTTCCGGTCCTGCAGCGCGCACCAGGGGGCGTCCGTGATTCGCCGGCGAAGCTGATAGAGTGGCGCCCTATCGCAATCCGGAGATCCCGACGGTGACCTACGCCGCCATTACCGGCTGGGGCAAGTGCATGCCGCCGGCCGTGCTGACCAACGCCGACCTCGCCACGTTCCTGGACACCAACGACGAGTGGATCGCCAGTCGCACGGGCATCCGCGAGCGGCGGGTTTCGCACGTGCCGCTCGAGGAGCTCGGCTACGTCGCGGCGATGCGGGCGCTGGCGTGCGCGGGCCTCGATCCGGCGGATGTCGAGCTGATCGTGTTCGGCACCTGCAGCTTCGACGACCAGGTGCCGAACCAGGCCTCCGGACTTCAGGTGCGGCTCGGTGCCAAGAAGGCGGCCGCCATGGACGTCAACACCGCCTGCACGAGCTTCCTCTACGCACTCAGTACCGCCAATGCCCTGATCCGCACCGGCGTGGTACGCAACGCGGTGGTGCTGGGCGGCGAACTGATCAGTGCGTTCATGGACTGGAGCAACCGCGGCGTCTCGGTGCTGTTCGGCGACGGCTGTGCGGCGGTCGTGCTGCAGGCCTCCGACCGCGAGGAAGGCCTGCTGGGCGAGCGCCTCGGTTGCGACAGCGACGCCCGCGGCACGCTGGTCGTGGAGGGCATGGGGACGCGCTATGCCAACTTCACGCGCGTCTTCGGCAGGACTGACTGGATCTTCGAGGGCCAGGAAATCTTCAAGCGGGCGGTGATCGGCATGTCGGGCGCCTGCGCCGACGTACTCGCGGCCCGCCACATGGGTCCCGACGACATCGACCTCGTCGTGCCCCACCAGGCCAACCTGCGCATCATCGAGGCGGTGGCCAAGCGGGCCGGGGTCCCGATGGAGCGGGTATTCGTCAACGTGCACCGCTACGGCAACATGTCCGCGGGAACCGTGCCGGTGGCACTGGTCGAGGCGATCGAGGAGGGGCGGGTAAAGCCGGGCGGCCGGATCCTGCTGCCGGCCTTCGGCGCAGGGCTCACGTTCTGTGCGCACTTCGTCCGCTGGGGGGAGCGTGTCACGCCCAGGGGAACGACGGACGTCGATCTGCCGCCCTGCCACAAGACGGCGCTCGAGATGGTGAAAGAGCAGATCCACAAGCGCGAGACGACGAGCGTTTCGCACTGACCGCGCTGGATAAGGATCAGACCGGTCCGCCGGAACTGGCACGCCGCCGCCGTTCTTCCCCGACGAGCCCGGGCCGAGCCGCCCATCGATGACCGTGACACCCGAGCGCAAGGCGCTGCTGCAGATCCACTTCTGCGTGCTGCTGTGGGGATTCACTGCGATCCTCGGCAAGCTGATCAGCCTGCCCGCGCTCGAGCTCGTGTGGTGGCGAATGCTGATCGTCGTGGTCGTGCTGCTCGCCTGGCCACCGTTGTGGCGGGAGCTGCGCGCCATCCCGCCGCGCACGCTGGCCGCGTTCGCAGGCATCGGCGTCGTCGTGGCGCTGCACTGGCTCACCTTCTACGGCGCGATCAAGCTTGCGAATGCATCGGTGGCCGCCACTACCATGGCCGTGGCACCGCTGTTCCTGGCCGTGATCGAGCCGTGGATCGCGCGCCGCCCGTTCGACGCCCGCGAACTCGTGGTCGGATTGGTCGCGCTGCCGGGCGTGGTGCTGGTGGTCGGCGGCACGCCCGCCGGCATGCAGCTCGGCCTCGCGGTCGGCGTCGTGTCTGCGTTCCTGGTGGCCATCTTCGGGGCGCTGAACAAGCGCTACGTCGAACGCGCCAGCCCGCTGCTCGTGACCGGCGTGGAACTCGCGACCGGCACGGCGTTCCTCACGGTCGTGGCGCTCGCCTGGCAAGGTCAGGGGCCGTGGCTCACGATCCCGGGAGCCCGCGACGCCTGGCTGCTTGCGACGTTGTCGCTCGGCTGCACGCTGCTGCCGTTCGCGCTGGCGCTGCGGGCACTGCGCCATACCAGCGCGTTCATGGCGCAGCTGGCGGTGAGCCTCGAGCCGGTCTACGCGATCCTTCTGGCCATCGTGCTGCTCGGGGAGCAGCGGGAACTCACGACGTGGTTCTACCTCGGCGTCGCCGTGATCCTGGGCGCGGTGTTCGCGCACACCTGGATGAAGCTGCGCAGCACCTCGGTCTGAAGCCTCAGCGCATCGCAACGGCCGTTCGTGTCGACGCGGTCCTCCGACGGGCGCGTTGCACCCGCCAGGCCAGCAGCCCGGCGAGCAGGACCGCGTAGACGGCTGGTTCGCGCCAGTCCGCCTTCACCTGCCACCAGAAATGCGTGACGCCCAGGATCGCGGCGGGATAGACGAGTCGATGCAGCCGATGCCAGCGCGGGCCGAGCCGACGCATCCACCCGGAGGTGGAGGTGATGGCCAGCGGCACGAGCAATGCGAACGCGGTGAATCCCACCGTGATGTATGGCCGCTTGACGAGGTCGTCGCCGATGGCTTCGAGATCGAACCACTGGTCGAGCACCAGCCAGGTGAGGAAGTGCACGCACAGGTAGGTGAACGCGAACAGGCCGAGCATGCGCCGCAGGCCCATGATCCAGGGCTTCCGCAGCGTGGTCGCCAGCGGCGTGACGCACAACGTCGCGATCAGCAGGCGCAGGCCCCATTCGCCGAGTCGGTCCATCAGCTCGTCGATGGGGTTGGCTCCCAGACCGGTGCCGGCGAGACCGAAGGCGCGTGCGAGGAGCCATGCGAGCGGCAACGCGCAGGCCACGAACAGCAACGGCCGGGCGAGGCGGCGCGCCCGGCCCGGACGGGCCACGACATGGTTCAGAATTGCTTCCTCAGGTCCATTCCCGAATACAGCGAGGCGACCTGCTCGGCATAACCGTTGAACGGCAGCGTGGGCACGCGGGGCGCGAATACGCCGCTGCCGATGCGACGCTCCCGGGCCTGGCTCCAGCGGGGGTGATCCACGGCGGGATTCACGTTCGCGAAGAAACCATATTCCTGCGGCGCGGAGATGTTCCAGGACGTCGGTGGCTGCCTTTCGGTGAACCGGATCTCGACGATGGACTTGATGCTCTTGAACCCGTATTTCCAGGGTACGACGAGCCTGAGCGGGGCCCCGTTCTGGTTGGGCAGCACCTCGCCGTAAAGGCCCACGGCAAGGATCGTCAGTGGATGCATGGCCTCGTCCACCCGCAGTCCCTCGACGTACGGCCATCGCAACACGGGAATTCGCTGGCCCGGCATCTCCTCCGGCCGCAGCAGCGTCTTGAACGCCACGTACTTGGCGCGCGAGGTGGGTCGGAAGCGCTTCAGGACCTCCGCGAGCGGGAGACCGACCCAGGGCACCACCATGGACCATGCCTCGACACAGCGCAGCCTATAGATGCGTTCCTCGAGCGCATGGGGCTTGAGGATGTCCTCGAGAGTGAAGTCGCCGGTGACCTCGGCCTCGCCGCCGATCCGGACGCTCCACGGCTGCGGCCGGAAACGGCCCGCGAGCCTCGCCGGGTCGGCCTTGTCGGTGCCGAACTCGTAGAAATTGTTGTAGGTCGTGATGTCCTCTCTGGAATTGGGAGGATCGGCAACGCTCAAGCGGGCGTTCTTCGAGTGCTTCAGCGGCGCTGCCTCTCCCGCGGCTGTCGGTCCGATGGTCACGGCGGCGGTCGCGGCGATCCCGGTCATGATCTCCCGGCGATTGAAATAGCGCTCGGGGGGGGTAATCTGCGAGGGCGGTATTGAGGTAGGTTTTGGCGTCTTCATGGTGATCTGTTCGCCACGAGCGAAGAATCGGTGTCTGTGGAGCGGACCGGTTCGGAGCGGGATATGTGACAACCGTGGCTGCCACGGATCCACGGATCCACGGACCCGAGGCCGAGTGCCTAGGGCAGCAACTCGAGAACGGCCGGGAGCACGAGGCCCGACGGTCCGCGCAGCACCACGTGGGCTCGCGGGCTCAGGTCCGTGGAGTCCGGATTGATCTCGATTACGGTCGCACCGTGGCGGAGCGCGGCCTCTCCGAGACTGGCGGCCGGATAGACCAGCGACGAGGTCCCGATCGAGAGGAACACGTCGCAATTCTCCGCCGCGGCATCTGCAAGCAGCAGCGCGCCGCGGGGGATCATTTCGCCAAACCACACGACGTCCGGCCGCAGCAGCCCGCCGCAGCCGAGGCAGCGCGGCAGCCCGCCGCCAGCATCGCGGGATCGCTCCGCGACGACCTGCTCGACGGTGCAGCGGTCGCGCAGGATGTTGCCGTGGTACTCGATCACGCCGGTGCTGCCGGCCCGCTGGTGCAGTCCGTCCACGTTCTGGGTCACGAGCGTCAGGCGGGGAACGCGCCGGGCAAGCGTGGCTAGTGCGTGGTGCCCCGCGTTGGGCTCGGCCTTGCGGACGAGGTCACGTCGCCACTCGTACCACTGCCAGACGAGATCGGGGTCGCGCTCGAAACCTTCGGGAGTGGCGAGGTCGAGCGGGTCGAAGCGTGCCCAGATTCCTTCCTGTGCGTCGCGGAAGGTGGGAATGCCGCTCTCCGCGGATATCCCGGCACCGGTCAGGACGCAGACGTGTCGCGCCCGGGAGATCGCCGCCGCGGCGCGCCCGATCAGCTCGCGGGAAACGGCAGGGGAGTGGTCGTCCACCATCCCCTGCCCCTGGATCCGGAACCCGGCCGGCCTCAGGCCGCCTTGCTCGCGCCGGCCAGCTGCCGCAGCACGTACTGCAGGATGCCGCCGTGCTGGTAGTACTCGCGCTCCTTGGGCGTGTCGATGCGCACGCGCGCCTCGAACCGGGTCGGCGCCCCCGAAGCGGGCGTTGCGACCACGGTGACCATCTTCGCGGCACCGCCGTTGAGCCCGATGATCTCGAAGCTCTCCTTGCCGGTGAGACCGAGGGTCTGCGCGCTCTCGCCGTCCTTGAACTGCAGGGGCAGCACACCCATGCCGATCAGGTTGGAGCGGTGGATGCGCTCGAAGCTCTCGGCGATCACGGCCCGCACGCCGAGCAGCATCGTCCCCTTGGCCGCCCAGTCGCGCGAGGAGCCGGTGCCGTACTCCTTGCCGGCCAGCACCACCAGCGGCGTGCCCTCGGCCTTGTACTTCATGGCGACGTCGTAGATCGACATCTGCTCGCCGGTCGGCACGTGCACGGCCACGCCACCCTCGGTGCCGGGGCACATCAGGTTGCGCAGGCGGATGTTGGCGAACGTGCCACGCATCATGACTTCGTGGTTGCCGCGGCGCGAGCCGTACGAGTTGAAATCAGCGGGCAGCACCCCTTGCGCCATCAGGTACTTCGCCGCCGGGCTCGCCTTCGAGATGTTGCCGGCCGGCGAGATGTGGTCGGTGGTGACCGAGTCGCCGAGTATCGCGAGCGCGCGTGCGCCGCGGATGTCGGCGACCGCGCCCGGGGTCATGGTCATGCCCTCGAAGTAGGGCGGGTTGCGCACGTAGGTGGAGGCGGGCTCCCACCGGTACACCTCGCCCTGCGGTACCTGGATGGCGTTCCAGTTCTCGTCACCGGCGAACACGCTCGCATAGCCCTGGCGGAACATTCCGGAGGTCACGCAGGCCGCCACCGCCTGCTGCACGTCCTGCGCCGAGGGCCAGATGTCCTTGAGGAAGACAGGCTTGCCGTCCGACCCTGTACCGAGCGGCTCCGCGTTCAGGTCAATGTCCATCGTGCCCGCGAGCGCATAGGCCACCACCAGCGGCGGCGAGGCGAGGAAGTTCATCTTCACCTCGGGGTGCACACGGCCCTCGAAGTTGCGGTTGCCCGAGAGCACCGACGTGGCGATCACGTCGCCGGCCTTCACGGCCTCGGAGATCTCCGGGCGCAGGGGCCCCGAGTTGCCGATGCAGGTGGTGCAGCCGTAGCCCACGAGGTAGAAGCCGACGCCCTCGAGCTCGACGAGCAGGTTCGCCGCCTTGAGGTAGTCGGTCACGACGCGCGACCCGGGCGCGAGGCTGGTCTTAACCCAGGGCTTCGACACGAGGCCGCGCCGGCGGGCGTTGCGTGCGACGAGACCGGCGGCGACCAGCACCGCCGGGTTGGACGTATTCGTGCAGCTGGTGATCGCCGCGATCAGCACCGCCCCGTCCGCAACTTCGAAGGACTTGCCGCCCGCGGTGGCGAGAGCCTCGCCGGTCGCGCCCGGGTTCTTCTGCGCACGCTCGTCCGACATCTTTGCGTGGTGCCTGCGATAGGTCTCCTTGGAGATGCGCAGCGGCACGCGGTCCTGCGGACGCTTGGGGCCCGCCAGGCTCGGCTCGACGCTGGCGAGGTCGAGCTCGAGGACGTCGGTGTAGTCGGCCTCGCGCATGCCGTTGGTTCGCCACAGGCCCTGGGCCCGGGCGTAGGCCTCCACGAGCGCGATCTGCTCGGCGCTGCGACCGGTGAGCTCGAGGTAGCGGATCGTCTCCTCGTCGATCGGAAAGATGCCGCAGGTGCTGCCGAACTCCGGCGCCATGTTGGCGATGGTCGCGCGATCGGCGAGCGGCAGGCCGGCGAGGCCGTCGCCGAAGAACTCCACGAACTTGTCCACCACGCCCTTTTTTCGCAGCATTTCGGTGATGGTGAGCACGAGATCCGTGGCCGTCGTGCCCGCCGGGAGGGTGCCCTTGAGGCGGAAGCCGATGACCTGCGGGATCAGCATGGTGACCGGCTGGCCGAGCATCGCGGCTTCGGCCTCGATGCCGCCGACGCCCCAGCCGAGCACGCCGAGCCCGTTCACCATCGTGGTGTGCGAATCGGTGCCCACCAGCGTGTCCGGGTAGGCGCGCCGCGAGCCGTTCTTGCCCTCGGCGAACACGACGCGCGCGAGGTGCTCGATGTTCACCTGGTGGACGATGCCGGTGTTGGGCGGCACGACCTTGAAATTGCTGAACGCCGTCTGGCCCCAGCGCAGGAACGAGTAGCGCTCGCCGTTGCGGGCGAACTCGATGGTGTTGTTCTTTCGCAGGGCGTCCGGGCCGCCGTACTCGTCCACCTGCACCGAGTGGTCGATGACGAGTTCCGCAGGGGCGAGCGGGTTGATCTCATGCGGGTTGCCGCCGAGGCGCGTCATGGCCTCGCGCATGGCGGCGAGGTCGACGATCGCGGGCACTCCCGTGAAGTCCTGCATGATGACGCGGGCCGGCGTAAACGCGATCTCGTGACTCGGGGTCGCCTTGGCGTCCCACTTGAGCAGCGCCTCGATGTCGTCGCGTGTCACGCTGACGCCGTCTTCGGTGCGCAGCAGGTTCTCGAGCAGGATCTTGAGAGAGAAGGGCAGTCGACCGAGGTCGTGGCCCTGGAGGGCGGGCAGGCTGAAAATCTCGTAGGACTGGCCGCCCACCGTCAGCGACTGGCGGGTCTTGAAACTGTCGCGCATGGAACCTCCGGGAGCCATATTGGCCCGACGTAGCCGCGGAATTATAGCGTCTCAGAGTCGGTCTGCGTCGGCGGTCGAGCGGACCCGGGCGATCACGCCGCCGCCTAGACAGGTCTCGCCGTCGTAGAACACGGCCGACTGGCCCGGGGTGACGGCCCGCTGGGGCTGCACGGTCGCGACGCGGCAGCCCCCGTCGGCCACTGCGCTCACGGTGCAAGCTTGGTCGCGCTGGCGATGGCGAGTCCTCACCGTGCAGGAGAACCCGTCCTCCGGCGGATCTCCGCCGATCCAGTGGACCGGCTCGGTCTCGAATTCGAGGCTCATCAGGCCCGGGTCGTCGTGCTGCTGCGTCACGACGAGGCTGTTCCGGGCGAGATCCTTGCGCACGACGTACCAGGGCGCCTCCGCGGCGCCCCGCACGCCGCCGAGCAGCAAGCCCTGGCGCTGCCCGAGCGTGTAGTACATCAGGCCGCGGTGCTCGCCCAGTACGCGGCGATCGGTGGTCTCGATGGGTCCCGGCCTGGCCGGCAGGTAAGCGGCCAGGAATTCCGCGAACGGCCGCTCGCCGATGAAGCAGATGCCCGTGCTATCGCGCTTGTCGTGCACCGGCAGCGCTCGCTCGTGGGCAATGCGCCGGACGTCCGTCTTGTTGAGGTGGCCAATGGGGAAGAGGGTGCGAGCAAGCAGCGTGCCCGGGACCGTGTGCAGGAAATACGTCTGGTCCTTGTCGCGGTCGGCCGCACGCAGCAGCCGCGGCCGATCGTCGACCATCGCCGCTCGCGCGTAATGGCCGGTCGCGAACCACCGGGCACCGAGCCGGCGCGCGTGCTCGAAGCACGCGCCGAACTTGATTTCGCGATTGCAGGCGACGTCCGGGTTCGGGGTGCGCCCAGCGCGCAGCTCGTCGAGGAAATGCGCGAACACCCGCTCGCGGTATTCGGCGGCAAAATTGACCGTGAGCAAGGGCAGGTCGAGCGACTCGCAGACGCGGCGGGCATCCTGCAGGTCGGCGGCCGCCGTGCAGTAGCCATCCTCGTCCTCGTCCCAGTTGCGCATGAACAGCGCGTGCACGTCGTGGCCCGCGTCCTTGAGGAGCGCGGCGGCGACGGCGGAATCCACGCCGCCGGAGAGGGCCAGTACGACTCGTTGCGCCTCGGTCATGCGCGCGATTGTAACCGCGCCCCGACGGCCTCCTCAGCCGCTGGCGGCGAGCGAGACCGGTGCGTCGATCAGGTGGCTGATGAGCGAAAGAGGATGGCGCACGCCCGCCAGGTAGTCGTCGAGGCACTGCGTGACAAGCGGGCTGCGCAGGCGCAGGCGCGGCTCGTGCAGCTGCTCGCGCGTCAGCCAGCGCGTGCGCAGGATGCCGCGGTCGAGCGGTCGAGTCGGGTCGTGGTCGAGCAGTTCGCCGCTGAAGGCGACGCGCAGGAAGGTCCGCGGTGCGTGAGGGGGGCGCCACACATACACACCCACCACCGCCTGCGGTTCGAATCGCCACGCGGTCTCCTCCAGGGTTTCCCGTACGACGGCCTCCAGGAAGGTTTCGCCGTCCTCGAGGTGACCGGCCGGCTGGTTGAGTACCACGCGACCGCCGGAACGCTCCTCGACGAACAGGAACTTGCCGTCACGCTGCGCGACGGCGGCGACGGTCACGTCGGGCTTCCAGGTCATGCCCGTCAGTATAGGTAATCGGGTTGGAACAACGGAACCGTCAGAAATCGATCGCGGTGGCCCGCAGCTCGGGCTGGGTGAGGCTCACCGCCCACACCTCGTCGAAATAGGCGAGGTGCCGGCGGACGATCGGCTGGTCGTCGAAATCGACGATGCCGTCCCAGCGGGTGGCCTGCTGACGGTAGGCAATCGCCCGGTCGTCGGCGACGATGAACGAGGCCGGATTGTTGCGGTACTCGGGCGGCACGTTGCGAAGCTCGATGAAGCTCGTGAGGCGACGGGCCATTTGCATGAAACGGTTGCCCTCGCGGGCGGCACGGGCGGGGTCGGAGATCAGGACGCGCAGCCGCGCATGCCCCCGGGCCAGCACCAGCCGCTTGACGGGCTCGAGGAAGCTGTCCTGGTCGTAGATCAGCGGCTCGAGATTCGGCGTGTAGATCGAAAGCGAGCGCTGGGCGCGCGTCGCGAGCTCGGCGACGGCCGCCCGATACTCATCGAGGGTCGAGAGGATGCTCCTTGTGCTGGTGCCGTCCGGTCTCGTTTCCATCGCGTCGCTCGATCCCCAGGCGCATCCGCTGGTGCGGGATGCCAACCTCGTCAAAGACAGGCCCTTCGGCCTTGAAGCCCAGCCGGCGGTAGAAGCCGGTGGCGGTGGTCTGGGCGTGAAGATAAACCCCCTCGAAGCCCAATTCTGTGGCCTGGTTCACGAGGTGGCGCATGATCTGCCCGCCGACCCCGGTGCCGCGCCACTCCCGCCGCACGGCCACGCGCCCGATTTTCCCGCAGGGCTCGAGCCGTCCGGTGCCGACCGGCTCACGGTCCGCGGTGACCGCCAGGGCGTGAATCGCCGTCAGATCGGCCGCGTCCCATTCCTCGTGCTCCGGCACGCCCTGCTCGTCGACGAAGACGCTGCGGCGCACGGCCTGGAGAGACTCGCAGTCTTGCTGCCAGCTCGCAGGACGCACCGTAACGGCCGCGCCGGGCAACGCCAAGACCTCACACGCTCCGTGCAAGGCGTGCCGCCAGACCGATGTACGTGGCAGGCGAGAGGCTGCGCAGGCGGGCCTTTTCCGCCGCCGGAATGGGCAACTGGTCCACGAAGTCGGCGACGGCTCGCGCATCCACGCGGCGGCCGCGCGTCAGCTCCTTGAGTTGCTCGTAGGCCTCCGGTACGGCGTAGCGGCGCATGACGGTCTGGATGGGCTCGGCGAGCAGTTCCCAGTTCGCGTCGAGATCCGCCTCCAGTCGCGCGCGATCCACCGCGAGTCGGGCGAGCCCGCGAGCCACCGACTGCACGGCGACGTCCGAATGCGCGAGCGCCACCCCGATGTTGCGCTGTACCGTCGAGTCGGTCAGGTCGCGCTGCCAGCGCGATACCGGCAGCTTCTCGGCCATGAAACGCAGCAGGGCGTTGGCGAGTCCGAGGTTGCCCTCGGCATTCTCGAAGTCGATCGGGTTGACCTTGTGCGGCATGGTCGAGGAGCCTACTTCGCCCGCGACCACCTTCTGGCGGAAATAACCGAGCGAGATGTAGCCCCAGAAGTCGCGGCACAGGTCGAGCAGCACCGTGTTGCAGCGGGCCAGCGCGTCGAAGTACTCGGCCATCCAGTCGTGAGGCTCGATCTGGGTCGTGTAGGGATTCCACTCGAGGCCGAGCGACTCGACGAGGCGGCGACCGAGCGCCGGCCAGTCGACGTCGGGGCACGCGGCGACGTGGGCGTTGAAGTTGCCCACCGCGCCGTTGATCTTGCCGCGCACCGGGACGCGCGCGAGAGTCTCCCGCGCCTGCCTCAGGCGGTGGACGAACACAGCCACCTCCTTGCCGAGCGTGGTGGGCGTCGCCGGTTGCCCGTGCGTGCGCGACATCATGGCGTCGTCGGAGTGGGCGTGCGCCATCGCGCGCAGGGTCCCGGTGAGCGACTCGAGACGCGGCAGCAGGACGCGCTCGCGCGCCTCGAGCGCGAGCACTCCGTAGGCTAGGTTGTTGATGTCCTCGGAGGTGCACGCGAAGTGGACGAACTCCAGCCGGGACGTCCACTCAGCGTGGGCGCCGAGGCGGCGCTTGAGGAAGTACTCGACGGCTTTCACGTCGTGGTTGGTCTCACGCTCGATCGCCTTGATCTCGAGGGCATCGGCCTCGCTGAACTGCACGACGATCGCCGTTGCGACTTCGAGGTCCGCCGCGCCCAGCCCGTGCATCTCCGCAAGTCCGCCCGGAGCGGCGAGCGCGTGCAGCCAGGCGACTTCGACGCGCACCCGCGCGCGGATCAATCCGGACTCGCTGAACAGTGCGCGCAGCTCTTCGCAGCGCGCGGCATAGCGTCCGTCCACCGGCGACAATGCAGTCAGGGAGGTGACGCTCATGCCAACTTCCGGGAGGTGTTACGATCGCGAATCATACCGCAGGCCCGCGGCCCGGCGCCTGCGCAGCCCTTCGGAGCGCGATGGCATGGCTGCAGATGAGTTTCGCGTCGAGCGCGACAGCATGGGCGAACTGCGCGTGCCGGCCCAGGCCCTGTGGGGCGCGCAGACCCAACGCGCGGTGCAGAATTTTCCCCTGAGCGGGCTGCCGATGCCGCGGGGATTCCTGCGTGCGCTCGGGCTGGTGAAGTGGGCGGCGGCAGGCGCCAATCTCGAGCTCGTCGAGATCGACAAGGTACGCGGCTTCGCCATCCAGAAAGCGGCGCTCGAGGTTGCCGAGGGTCGTCACGACGCCCACTTCCCAGTGGACGTGTTCCAGACCGGCTCCGGCACCAGCAGCAACATGAACGCGAACGAGGTGATCGCGCGGCTGGCCACCCACTACGCCGGCGGCACCGTCGTGCACCCCAACGACCACGTCAACCGCAGCCAGAGCAGCAACGACGTCGTTCCGACGGCGATCCACGTCGCCGCGTCCCTCGCGCTCGCCGAATCGCTCGTGCCCGGGCTCAGGGAGCTCGCCGAGACCCTCGCGCGCAAGGCGGGCGACGTGGGCGACACCGTCAAGACCGGACGCACGCACCTCATGGACGCCATGCCGATTACCCTCGGGCAGGAGCTCGGCGCGTGGCGCTCGCAGGTCGAGGACGGCATCGCGCGGCTGCAGTCCACCCGTCCGAGGCTGCACTCACTGGCCCTCGGTGGAACAGCAGTCGGAACGGGAATCAACGCGCCCGCGGAGTTCGGTCCTCGAGCGGTAGCTCTGCTGTCGCGGCAGACCGGCCTGGACCTGCACCCGAGCCGGAACCTGCTCGCCGCGATTGCTGCACAGGACACCGCGGTCGAGCTGTCCGGCCAGCTGCGCACGGTCGGGGTCAGCCTGATGAAGATCGCGAACGACCTGCGCTGGATGAACAGCGGCCCGCTCGCCGGCCTCGGCGAGATCGCGCTGCCCGCGCTGCAACCGGGCAGCAGCATCATGCCCGGCAAGGTCAATCCGGTGGTCCCGGAGGCCGTGGCGATGGCCGCGGCGCAGGTCATCGGCAACGACGTCACCGTCACGGTCGCCGGGCAGTCGGGTGCGTTCCAGCTCAACGTGATGCTGCCAGTGATCGCCCACAACCTGCTGCAGAGCATCGAGCTGCTGGCCGCCTCGGCGCGAATGCTCGGCCGCAGCGCCATCGCGGGCTTTACGGTGCATGCGCGCCAGATCGCGACGACCCTCGACCGCAACCCGATGCTCGTCACCGCGCTCAGTCCGGTCATCGGCTACGACCAGGCAGCTGCCATCGCCAAGCGGGCGCAGGCAGAGGGGCGTCCGATTCGGGAGGTGGCGGCCGAGATGACCGAGCTTCCTCCGGAACGCCTCGCGAAGCTGCTCGACCCGGCGGCATTGACGCGCGGCGGCGTGCGCCGGGGCGCGGGGGACTGATTGGCCGACGCTCTCTGGATGAGCCTTCGCGACCACATCGAGCGCCGCTTGCACGGCACGATCCCGGGGGGCGATCCCTTCGAGAGTCTGCCGTCCGACCTTTCGCCTGACCAGCTCGCGGAGTTGCGTCGCCATCTGCCCCAGCAGTGGACGCGCGCCGCCGTGATGGTGCCCCTGGTGGAGCGACCGGAGGGTCTCACCGTGCTGCTCACTCGGCGCGCGGCGCACCTGAAGGCGCATCCCGGACAGATCAGCTTTCCGGGCGGACGGCTCGAGGCCTGCGATGCCGGTCCCTGGGACGCCGCCTTGCGCGAGACCCGGGAGGAGATCGGCCTCGCGCCGGACCGGGCCTCGCTGGCCGGATACCTGCGTGACCACCTGGTATTGACCGGTTTCCTGATCACGCCGGCCGTCGCTTTCGTCCGCCCCGATTTCGAGCTCACGCTGGACCTGACCGAGGTCGACGACGCCTTCGAGGTCCCGCTCGAGTTCGTGCTCGACCCGGCCAACCGCGTCGAGCGCCAGCGGATCTACGCCGGCCACGCCTTCACGACCTACGACATCCCGTGGGGTGAGCGCCACATCTGGGGCGCCACCGCGGCGATGCTGCTCAATCTCGCCGCGCGGCTGCAGGAGACCTGACTCGTGTCCATCCGACGATTACAGGAGATCATGGCGACGCTGCGCGATCCCGGGCGCGGCTGTCCCTGGGACCTCGAGCAGACCTGGTCGAGCATCGCTCCGCACACGATCGAGGAAGCCTACGAACTGGCCGACGCGATCGCGCAAGGCGATCCGGAGAGGGTGCGCGACGAACTCGGCGACCTGCTGTTCCAGGTGGTGTTCCAGTCGCGGATCGCCGAGGAGCGCGGGCTGTTCGGCCTCGAGGACGTCGCGGCGACCATCGGCGCGAAGCTCGAGCGACGTCATCCGCACGTGTTCGGAGAGGCGACCGTCCGCTCCGCCGCGGAGCAGAGCGTGGCCTGGGAGCAGCACAAGGCGGCGGAGCGCCGCGCGGCCGGAGCCGACGAGGGCGTGCTCGACGGCATCGCGCTCGGCCTGCCGGCCCTGACGCGGGCGGCCAAGCTCGGCCGGCGTGCCGGGGCGGCGGGATTCGACTGGGCGCGGGCGGCCGACGTCCTGCAGAAAGTCGAGGAGGAGTGCCGCGAATTGCGCAGCGCACTCGCGGCGGGGGAGGCGGCACAGGTCCGCGAGGAGCTGGGCGACCTGCTCTTCAGCGTGGCCCAGCTGGCGCGTCACCTGGAGGCCGACCCGGAGGAGGCCCTGCGTTCCGCCAGCGCCAAGTTCGAGCGTCGGTTCCGGCATATGGAGCACTTGCTCGCTGGGCAGGGCCGTCACCCGCGCAATGCCACGCCCGACGAGCTGGAGGCGCTGTGGGCGCAAGCCAAGCGGGAGATCGGCTGAACGGGCCGCTCACCGCGGTGCGCGAGCGGCTGGGCGAGTGCTCGATCCGCGACCGGCGCCGGCTCGCCGCCTGGCTCGACCGGCTCGCTCGGCGCGGCCGGTCAGTCGACGCCGGCGAGGTCGCCCGGCTCGAACGCGAGATCGCGGCTTCCTCGGCCCGCGTGGCGGCACGCCGCGCGTCGATTCCCCCCGTTCGCTACGACGAGACCCTGCCGGTGCACGCCCGGCGCGCCGAGATCGCGGCGACGATCGCCCGCTCTTCAGTGACGATCCTGAGCGGCGCGACCGGCAGCGGCAAGAGCACCCAGCTCCCCAAGATCTGCCTCGAGCTCGGCCGCGGCGCGGCCGGCCAGATCGGACACACCCAGCCACGGCGCATCGCAGCCCAGACGCTCGCCTATCGCTTGAGCGCGGAGCTCGGCACGACGCCGGGCGAACTCGTGGGCTACCAGGTGCGCTTCGCGGACCGTACTGGGCCGCGCACGCTCGTCAAGCTGATGACGGACGGCCTGCTGCTGCGCGAACTCGAGGGCGACCCGCTGCTCGAGCGCTACGACACGCTGATCCTCGACGAAGCGCACGAACGCAACCTGAACGTGGATTTCCTGCTCGGCGTCTGCCGGCGTCTCGTCGAGCGGCGCCCCGAACTGCGCGTGATCGTCACCTCCGCGACCATCGAGACGCGCCGCTTCGCGGAATTCTTCAGCGGCGCACCCGTCATCGACGTCGAGGGCCGCAGCTTCCCGGTCGAGGTGCGCTACCGGCCGCTCGACGAGGAGGCGGCGGCCGAGGCGCCCTCGCTGCCGGAGGCGGTCGCCGCGGCCCTCGACGAACTGCGCGCCAACTCCCAGGGCATCGACGGCGACGCGCTGGTATTCCTGCCCGGCGAGCGGCAGATCGCAGAGACGCGCGATCACCTCGAGCGGGCGGGCAGTCGCGACTGGGACGTCTTCCCGCTCTATGCGCGGCTGTCGGCGGCCGAGCAGGAGCGCGTCTTCGAGCCGCATCCGCGACGCCGCGCAGTGCTCGCGACCAACGTCGCGGAAACTTCGCTGACGATCCCGGGCGTGCGCTTCGTCGTGGACGCCGGGCTCGCACGGGTGAGCCGCTACAGCCCGCGATCCAAGTTCCAGCGCCTGCCGATCGAAGCCGTCTCGCGGGCCAGCGCCGAGCAGCGCAAAGGACGCTGCGGTCGCGTGGGCGAGGGCATCTGTATCCGGCTGTATTCAGAGGAGGATTTCGCGGCACGCGCGGACTACACGGACCCGGAGATCCTGCGCACGAACCTCGCCAGCCTGATCCTGCAGATGGCCGCGCTCGGCCTCGGCGCACCGGAGGATTTCCCGTTCGTGGACCCGCCCGACACGCGCCTGCTGAACGACGGCTACCGGCTGCTGCAGGAGTTGAGTGCGGTGGACGGCGACCGGCGCATCACGCGGCTCGGCCGGCAGATGGCGACGCTGCCCGTGGACCCGCGGCTCTCACGCATCCTGCTCGAGGCCGGCCGACAGCACTGCCTCGCGGAGGCCCTGGTCATCGCGTCGTTCCTGAGCATCCAGGATCCGAGGGAGCGACCGGCCGACCGGACCGAGGCCGCCGACCAGGCGCACGCGTCGTTTGCCGATCCGAGGTCCGATTTCGTGACCGTACTGAACCTCTGGTGCGCCGCGCGGGAACAGGCGGCGTCAGGCAACCGCGCCTTGAGGCGCTGGTGCAAGGAGCACTTCCTGTCCTTCCTGCGCATGCGCGAATGGCAGGACCTTCACGAGCAGCTGGCGGACATCACGACTGCGCAGCGTCTCGAGCGCAACACCGCCGCGGCACCGACCGGGGTGCTGCACCAGGCGATCCTGACGGGATTCCTCGGCGGCATCGGCGTGCTCGACGAGGGACGCAACTATCTCGGTGCGCGCGATGCTCGCTTCGTGATCGCGCCCGGGACGCCGCTCGCCCGGCGCCCGCCGCGCTGGATCGTCGCCGCGAGCCTCGTCGAGACGCAGCGCCTCTACGCGCGCATGGTGGCGCAGGTGCAACCCTCGTGGATAGAGGCCGCGGGCGCCCACCTCGTGCGCCGCAGCTACGGCGAGGCCGAGTGGGTCGCCGCGCGCGGCATGGTGATGGCCCGCGAGACCGTGTCGCTGTATGGCCGCGTGTTGAGCAGCGGCCGGCAGGTGAATTTCGCGACGATCGATCCGGCGCTCGCGCGGCGCATGTTCGTCGAGGAGGCGTTGGTGCGCGGACAGTCTAATCTGCGCGCGGGGTTCCTCGAACGCAACGCGCGCCTGCGCGAGCATCTCGAGCGGATCGAGGCGAAGCTCAGGCGCCGGGACCTGCTCACGGCGGACGACGCGCTCGTGAATTTCTACCTCGAGCGCATGCCGGCAGACGTCGCGAGCACGCGCGCCTTCGAGCGCTGGTGGCACCACGAGGAACGCCGGAGCCCGCATCGACTCGACATCCCCGCCGAGGTTCTGCTGTCGGAGCCGTTGCCGCCGCACGCAGCCAGCGAATTTCCGGACCATCTGGAGATCGACGGCAACGAACTGCCGCTCGTCTATCGCTTCGATCCCACGGATCCGGACGACGGCGTAACGCTCGACCTGCCGCTGCAGCTGCTTGCACCCCTCCCGGCGCGTCGCCTCGACTGGCTGGTGCCGGGCTACCTGCAGGACAAGCTGGTCGCCGTGCTGCGCGGCCTGCCGAAAGACCTGCGTCGCGAGCTGGTTCCGATCCCGGATGCCGCGACGCGCCTGCACGACGCCCTCGTCCCATTTGGCGAGGGCGCGTTGTTCGAGCGGCTGGCGGAACTCGTCACCTCAGCCGTGGGCACCCGGGTGGAGGCCCGGCAACTCGCCGGCGTCACGCTTCCGCCGTGGCTGCGCATGAACCTGCGGGTGCTCGATGGCGCGGGTCGCGAGGTCGGGCGGGGCCGCGACCTCGACACGCTGCGCCGCGAGCTGCGCGTGGATGCAGTGCGCGCCATGCGGCCCGCGGCCTCGCACGGCTGGGAACGGGAAGGGGTGCGACGCTGGGACTTCGGCGACCTGCCGACGGAGCTGCGCGTGCCGAGCGGGGGCGTGTCGCTGCGCCTGTTCCCTGGACTCGAGGATGCGGGCGGCGCGGCACGTCTGCGCCTGTTTCCGCGCGCCAGCGCCGCGCTGGCGGCGACGAGGCAGGGCGTGGTACGGCTCGCCGCGCTGGCGCTGCCGCAGCAGCACGAGTTCGTCCTGCGACAGTGCGCGCACGATCGGGAGCTGGCGCTCCTCACGGCGGCGGCAGGGCTGGACCGCAAGCTGTTCGGGGAGATCGCCGACCGGGCGGTGGCCGATGCGCTGCGCCTGGACGAGCAGGCCCTCCCACGCACGGAGGCGGCCTTTGCGGGCAGGCTCGAAGCTGCGCGGGCCGACATTGCCGCGCGGGGCGAGGAGGTGGCCCGCACAGTGCGGGCGGTGCTGCTCGCGGCGAAAGAGGCCCGCACCGCGCTGGGCGACCTCGCGAGCCCGGCGTTCGCGGCGGGCCGGGACGCGATCAAGCGGCAGATCGACTCTCTGCTCGCCCCGTGCTGGGTGCGCGACACGCCGCCCGCGGCCTTCCGCCAGCTGCCGAAGTACCTGCTTGCCGCTGCCCGCAGGGCGCAGCGCCTGCGCGACGACGTCGCGCGCGACCGCCGGCTCGAGGCCGAGGTGACGGTATTCGATGCCGCTTGGCGCAGGTTCGCCGCCCGGCCGGCCGCGACCGAGCCGGGCCCCGAGCTGCTGCGCCTGCGATGGATGATCGAGGAATTCCGGCTGTCGCTGTTCGCGCAGGACCTGCGCACGCTGGGACCGGTGTCCGCCAAGCGTCTCGAGGCACAGCTCGCGCGTGCCCGCGAGGAATCGGAGAGCGGCTGAGCCGTCGCTCCCCGGACCGCCTGCTGCTTTCAGGCTACTTGTTTTCCAGGAACGGCTTGATCAGGTCCAGCGGCAATGGGAAGACGATGGTGGTCGCCTTCTCGCTCGACAGGTCGGATAGGGTCTGCAGGTAACGCAGCTGCAGCGCCTTGGGTTCGGAGCCGAGGGTGCGGGCCGCTTCGACGAGCTGCTGGGCCGCCTGCTTCTCGCCCTCGGCGTGGATGATCTTGGCGCGCCGCGTGCGCTCCGCCTCGGCCTGCTTCGCCATGGCGCGGATCATCGTCTCGTCGAGGTCGACGTGCTTGATCTCGACATTGCCGACCTTGATGCCCCAGGCGTCGGTGGCGCTGTCGAGGATCTTCTGGATGTCCACGTTCAGCTTGTCGCGCTGGGACAGCATCTCGTCGAGCTCGTGCTGGCCGAGCACCGAGCGCAGCGTGGTCTGGGCAAGCTGGCTCGTGGCCTCGAACGGATTGGCCACCTGGATGATCGCCTTCGACGGATCGACGATGCGGAAGTAGATGACGGCGTTGACCTTCACCGACACGTTGTCGCGCGAGATGACGTCCTGCGTGGGCACGTCGAGCACCACGGTGCGCAGATCCACCTTGACCATGCGCTGCACCAGCGGGATCAGGATGATCAGGCCCGGGCCCTTGACGCCCGTGAAGCGACCGAACGTGAAGATCACGCCACGCTCGTACTCGTTCAGGACCTTGAAGATCTGCGTCGCCAGCACCACCAGTGCAACGACGACCATGGCGACGATGGGCAGGGTGTTCAGCATGGGCGGGTTCTCCTGGAGTTCAATCCCGGGCAGGTTCGACTTCGACGGTGAGCCCGTCCACCTTGAGGATCCGCAGTCGCTGGCCGGCTCGCACCGGTTCGTGGCTGACGGCATTCCACAGCTCGCCCTGGACCCGCACGAGGCCACGGGTGTCGAAGTCCTCGGTGGCCTCGGCGGTTTCGCGCAGCAGCCCTTCGACGCCGCTGATCACGGGCCGGCGCCGGGCTCGAACGGCGAACGAGACGATTGCGAGCAGGACGAGCGCGCCCGCGAGCGCCATCGCCGCGATCATCTGCCACGCGATCGAGAAGCCGGGCACGTCCCTGTCGAGCAGCATGACGGATCCGATGACGAAGGCGACGATGCCGCCGAGGCCGAGCGCGCCGAAGGAGGGCACGAAGGACTCCGCGACGATGAGCAGCACCCCGAGAGCAATCAGCGCGAGTCCCGCATAGTTGACCGACAGCACCTGGAACGCAAACAGCGCGAGCAGCAGGCAGATCGCACCCACCACGCCCGGGACGATCGCACCCGGGTTGTAGCCCTCGAGCAGTAACCCGTAGATGCCGATGAGCATCAGCAGGTAGGCCACGTTGGGGTTGGTAACGAGCGACAGCAGGTTCGTGCGCCAGTCCGGCTCGAGCTCGTGGAGGACCAGGCCTGCGGTGCGCAGTTCGACCTCCTGCGCGCGCAACTTCACTTTGCGCCCGTCGATCAGGCGCAGCAGTTCCGGGATGTCGGTGGCGACGAGGTCCACGACGCCGGCGGCGAGCGCCTCGTCGGCCGGCAAGCTGGCGCCGTCGCGCACCGCGGCTTCGGCCCACTCCACGTTGCGCCCACGCAGCTCGGCGAGGCCGCGGATGTAGGCGATCGAGTCGTTCAGGGCCTTTCGCTCCATGGCCGAGCCGGGCGCGGCCGCAACCTCGCCGTCCCTGGCGTTGCTATCGGCATCCGACGACTTCGTCGCGAGTTTGCCTTCGCCCGGCTGGCCCGCCGGTGCCGGCCCGCCGATCTGTACGGGGGTGGCGGCTCCGAGATTGGTGGCCGGCGCCATCGCGGCCACGTGGCTGGCATAGACCAGGAAGGTGCCCGCGCTCGCCGCCCGCGCGCCGCTCGGCGAGACGTAGGCGACCACGGGGACTTCGGAGGCGAGGATGGCCTGGATCATGTCGCGCATCGCGGTATCGAGGCCGCCGGGGGTGTCGATGGTGACCACGACCAGCTCGGTGCCCCGCTCCTGCGCCTCGCGCAGCTTGCGGACGAAGTAGTCGCTGGTCGCCGGCCCGATGGCGCCTGAGACCGGCAGCAGCGTCCCGGTCCGGCCCGCGACGGGCGTGGAGTCGGTCGCCGCAAGGGCCCAGCCTGCCGCTGCGAGCAGCAGGCCGCCCCACAGCGCGACGCGCCGACGTGTGCTGGCTGGATTGCGCATGGCGGGATGATAACAGCCGGTCGTCGTCGTATCGTGCCGCCTTATACTGCCGCGGAAGCCCGGAGCATCCTGAAGGTCGCCACATGCCTCGACTGAGCAACCACCTTGCACTTTGCGCCGGGACGGTCGTCATGTCGGTCTTCACGGCGGCGTCGACGCAGGCGCAATCCGCCGATGAGACGGAGGTGAAGATCGAGGTGCAGCGCCTGCGGCCGGACCTGCACCTGCTGAGTGGAGCGGGGTGCAACGTCGTCGCGTGGAGCGGACCGGACGGCGCGGTGCTGGTGGACAGCGGCACGGCGGAGGCCGCGCCGCAGCTGCTCGAGGCCGTGGCACGACTCGCGCCGGACGGCGTGCGTTTCGTGGTCAACACGCACTGGCACCCGGACCACACCGGCGGCAACGAACGGCTCGGACAGGCGGGCGCACTGGCGGTGAGCCAGGAGAACGTGCGCCTCCGGATGACGGAACCGCAGGACCTGCGCGAGTACGCGCTCGAGGTCCCGGCCGCGTCCGCCGTCGCGTTGCCCGTCGTCACCTTCGACGATGCCGTGACGCTCAACCTCAACGGCGACCGGCTGGTGCTGCTGCACGCGCCGGCCGCCCACACGGACGGCGACGGCATCGCGTGGTGGGAGGATGCGAACGTCGCGCACCTGGGCGACGTCTTCTACGCGGACGGCTACCCGTTCCTCGACACTGCCAGCGGTGGATCGCTGGCGGGCCTGGTCGCGGCCGTCGAGACGGTGCTGTCGCGGGCCGATGCGCGCACGGTCATCGTTCCGGGGCACGGGCCGGTCTCGACGCGCGCGGATCTCGCAGCCTATCGAGACATGCTGGTCGCCGTCGGCCGCCGCATCCGCGAACTCGCCGAGCAGGGTCGGAGCGTCGACGAGGTGCTCGCCGCGGCGCCGACCGCATCGTTCGACGCCCGCTACGGCCAGGGCAGCGTGAGCGCGGAGCGCTTCGTGCGCCTCCTCTTCGAGGACCTCGCCGACCGCCGTTGAGCCGTCAGCCCGCCACGTCGAAATTAATGCCCTGCGCGAGCGGCAGGGCCGAACCCCAGTTGACGGTGCAGGTCTGCCGCCGCATGTAGGCCTTCCACGCGTCCGAGCCCGATTCGCGGCCGCCGCCCGTGTCCTTCTCGCCCCCGAACGCACCGCCGATCTCGGCACCCGACGTGCCGATGTTGACGTTGGCGATGCCGCAGTCGGAACCCGTGGCCGAAAGGAAACGCTCGGCGTGCTGCAGGCGGTCGGTGAAGATGGCCGACGACAGCCCATGCGCGACGTCGTTCTGCAGGCGGATCGCCTCGTTCAGCGAGTCGACCGGAATGAGGTACAGGACGGGGCCGAAGGTCTCGGTGCGCACGATGTCCCAGGCGTGGCTCGCGACCACGACAGCGGGTTCGACGAAGTGACCGGGGCGCGCGAGCGCCCCGCCGCCTGTCAGCAGGCGCCCGCCGCTCGCGACCGCCTGCGCCACTGCCGCCTCGAAGCGCCGCACGGCCGCCGCGTCGATCAGGGGTCCCATCAGCGTGCCGGCCTCGAGTGGATCGCCGATGCGCACCTGTGCGTAGGCGCGCACCAGGCGCTTCTCGAGCTCATCGAGGCGTGAGCGGTGCACCAATACGCGGCGCGTACTGGTACACCGCTGGCCGGTCGTACCCACCGCGCCGAACACGATCGACGGCACGGCGAGATCGAGGTTGGCGGACTCGTCCACGATGATGGCGTTGTTGCCGCCGAGCTCGAGCAGACTCTTGCCGAGCCGGCGCGCGACGCGTTCGGCAACGTCGCGTCCGACCTGCGTCGAGCCCGTGAACGAGACGAGGTCCACGCGGCGGTCCTCGACGAAGCGCGTGGCGAGCTCGTGGCCCGCGTCGACGAACAGCTGGAAGATGCCCGGGAAGCCGTGCCGCTCGAGCACGCGGTTGCAGAGCCGCTGGACCGCAATCGCACACAGGGCAGTCTTGGGGGAGGGCTTCCACACGGTCACGTTGCCGCAGATCGCGGCGAGGAAGGCATTCCACGCCCACACCGCTACGGGGAAGTTGAATGCGCTGATCACGCCCACCACGCCGAGCGGGTGCCACTGCTCGAGCATGCGGTGGCTCGGCCGCTCCGAGTGCATCGAGAGGCCGTAGAGCATGCGCGACTGGCCGACCGCGAAGTCGGCGATGTCGATCATTTCCTGGACCTCGCCGTCGCCCTCGGCCTTGATCTTGCCCATCTCGAGCGAAACCAGGCTGCCGAGCGCGGACTTGTGTCGCCTCAGCTCGTCGCCGACGAGCCGCACCGCCTCGCCGCGCCTGGGTGCCGGAACCTGCCGCCACGCCTCGGCCACCGCGCGAGCGGAGGCGATCACCCGTTCGTACTGCGCCGGCGTCGCCGCACGGACAGACGCGATCACCCCGCCGTTCGAGGGGTTCACTGATTCGATCACCGCAGCCGCCGGGTCCGCCAGCCAGCCGTCCTCGGCTGACCAGGCAGCCGGGTTGATCGCCTCGAGCCCGAGGTCGGCGAGCACCGAGTTCATCGCGCCGCCCCAGCGGCCCGCTGCTGGCCGGCCTGTCCCGCCACCACCATGCGTGCCGAGAGGTCCTTGGTGCCGCCGTTCGCGAAATGTCGTCCGAAACGGTTGTCGAGCACGTCCACGAGCCGGAAGTCCTCCTGGCGCACGAAGCCCCGGTAACGCCCCGGATGGCCGAGCACGAGATCCACCACGGACGTGATCCCGGCGGCGGTGGTCACCTGGATCGCCGACCAGA
>Ga0102851_10000082_pt1 | contig 36601 bp, 25 predicted proteins | sample Mud3Dept3metaG_FD_79558 | JGI IMG/M metagenome (GOLD analysis project Ga0102851, IMG submission 79558) | Freshwater wetland microbial communities from Ohio, USA, analyzing the effect of biotic and abiotic controls - Mud 3 Core 4 Depth 3... | ecosystem: Environmental > Aquatic > Freshwater >... | reverse complement strand
GTTGCAGATTTAGCTGCTAGTTCAAAATATTTATCGAATTCTGCATTTTGAAAACGAGAGCTGTTTATATAAGAAGGCTCAGCACGATTTTTCGGAACAACTTTACCATACGCATTGATCAGGAAAGTTTCAGGATTCGGATAATCCGAGAACCAGGTTGTACGGAAAATATCCGCGCGGCCGTAACCTTGATTTTCGATCAGGTCATTAAATTCAATAGCTTCAATTTCCACATTAATATTAAGAACACTTCTCAATTGATTTTGAATTTCTGAAGCGACCAGATAATGATCATTTCCTAAACGAAACTGGAATGAAAGAGTAGGAAATCCTTTTCCGTCAGGATATCCTGCTTCGGCCAAAAGTTGTTTTGCCATTTCAGGATTGTAAGTATATGAAACGTCCTCGATTCCTTCAAAATCATAATCTTTAAAAACCTTATTGAGCGGAGGAGTAATACCAAACTTACCGATTTCGTAAGCCTGATTTTTCATAATCTTCTCAACCAGTTTTTGACGGTTGATTGCAAGATTAATTGCTTTTCGTACTTTCTTATTCTTGAGTACTTTATTCGTCATATTAAACTCAAGGTATGTAGTAGAGATTTGTGGTTCGGAAATCAAAATATATTTAGGCGGTTTACTTTCGAAATCACCGATACGTTCTTCCAATACTTCAGAAATACTGGTAATAGGAACGCTTGGTATAAAGCTCATTCCGCCTTCCCAAAAAAGATCCATCTGATCTTCGCTGTGTTCGTAATATTTAAATACAACACTATCAAGATAAGGAAGTTGATTTCCCTTTTCATCTTTTCCATGATAATTTCCATTACGCGCAAGTTTTACAATTTCTGAAGTTGAATTCTTTTTGTCATAAATAAAAGGACCTGTTCCGACAGGAGTAAATTCAGCTGCTTCGATTGCTTCCCTGGGAACAATCACTGCAAAAATAGTTGCTAATTTTTGAAGAAAAACTGTACTTGGTTCCATTAACTGAAAGGACACATCATTACCCGAAACTTTGATGCCTGAAATTTCTGTTGCTTTTCCTTCGTAAAAATCATCGCCGCCTACAATTGAGTTTTTGAAAGTATAATATGCCCGATTGCTTGGATCCTTTTTATAAATTGTCTTAAATGTGTACACAATATCTTCAGGCACAAGTTTTCTTCCTTTGCCACCTTCGAAGCAAGCGTTATCATGAAAATGAATATCATCGCGAACGGTGAATGTATATGTTAATCCATCTTCAGAAATTTTAGGATCACCGGCAACAGATGGTTTTATTTCCAGAGTCTTAGGGTCATATTTTACAAGTCCTTCAAAAATCTGATCATAAATTTGAGCAGTTTCAAGTTTTTGAATTTCAACAATTTTTACGCAAGTAAAATAACTTCCGATTGGCATTCTGAAAACACCACCGTACATGCTTTTTTCTTCCAATACAAGATCTCCGTTATCATCGGAACCACTGCAACTTGCAAGAATCAACAGACCTAAGGCAGCGATAAAATATTTCATCTTTTTCATCATAAAAAAAAATCGGATAACAGATCAGTATAACTATTGATAATATGCCAAATATAAATCAAATTTTGCAATACTGTCAATTCAATAGGTTTTTTAGACGACGGCAAAATATAAGCGCTCGTAGAAAAAAATTGTAGTTTTGTCTTGGTTTTGTTGAAAGTTAGTTTTAATATTGCACTAACTTTGCCAATTATACGTGATTTATATATAGCTATGATGTTGAAAAACAGTTACTTACTCTTACTTTTTCTCGGAGCTTCCTATTCATCATTTGCCGATTTATCGATTGAAGGACATTATCAAGGGAAAAACCTATTCGTTCAAAATCCCGAAGATGAAGATGGTTTCGGATTCTGTGTTACCAATGCAACGGTAAACGGAGATCCGATTTCTGACGGAATTCAATCGAGTGCATTTGAGATTAATTTTGCCGAGTTCCATCTGAAAATCGGTGATGCAGTGTTCATCAATCTTGAGCACGGAATGGGATGTAAACCTAAAATTCTTAACCCCGAAGTATTATTGCCAAAAAGTACCTTTGTTGTAGCAGACGGCGCAATTTCTTGCACGCCTGACGGAACATTGACCTGGACAACTACGGGAGAATCGGGAAAATTAGCTTTTACAATTGAGCAATATCGTTGGAACAAATGGGTTGCTATTGGAGAAATTGACGGAATAGGAACAGAAGGTTCAAACAAATATACTTTTAAAGTTTCTCCGCATTCAGGAATAAATAAAGTAAGAGTTGTACAAAGTGACCATACAGGTAAAAAACGTCCGTCACCTGAAACTTCATTTACTAATACATCTATAAAAGAGCCGCAGATTTTTCCGGTGAAAGTAAAAGATGTGATTAAGTTCACAGCCGACGGCGCATCAGTGGAAACGAAATATGAAATTTACGATGCCTACGGTAACATCGTGAAAAAAGGTGTCGGTACTGAAGTTGATTGTACGAATCTTAAAAAAGGAGCTTATTATATTAACTACGATAACAAGAACGAAAAATTCGTGAAAATATAAAATCAGTTTTATAAAAAATTTAAAATCCCGGTCTGCTTTTGCTGATCGGGATTTTTTTGTTTCAAACTTTTTTTTATCGCTACATTCGTTGACTCGTTTGCTTATAAAAATCGCTATGAAACTTGAACACATTGGTATCGCCGTAAAAGACCTGGAAAAATCAAATGAGCTATTTGGTCTTCTCTTCAATCAAACTCCTTACAAGATTGAGGCTGTTGAATCAGAAGGCGTTCGTACATCTTTCTTTAAAACCGGCGATTCAAAAATAGAATTACTTGAAGCAACAAAAGCCGACAGTTCAATCGCAAAATTCATTGAAAAAAAAGGAGAAGGAATTCATCACATTGCTTTTGAAGTCGAAAATATTGAAGAAGAAATTACGCGACTAATGAATGAAGGATTTACATTAATTAATCACGTCCCGAAAGACGGTGCGGATAATAAACAAATTGCTTTCCTTCATCCCAAATCTACGAATGGCGTACTTATAGAATTGTGCCAGGCGAAGAAATAACTCAGGCGCGTTTTAAAATGATTCTGAACGTTGTACCAATTCCTGTTTCTGATTTTAAGACAAAGACTTTACCCCTGTGAAAATCTTCAACAATCCGTTTTACAAGTGACAGCCCTAAACCCCATCCACGCGTTTTAGTAGAATACCCGGGCTGAAAAACAGTTTTTAATTTATTTGGAGCGATACCTTTTCCGGTATCAGAAATATCAATCATTATTTCTTCTTCAAAAGGATGCACTCTAACTTCAAGCTTGCCTTTTCCTTCCATTGCATCAACCGCATTTTTTACAATATTTTCAATCACCCATTCCATCAGCGCCGGATTTACTTTTGCCGTCATTTCATCTGCTTCAGAAATATATGTCAAATCAACTTTTGATGAAATCCTTGTCTTTAAATAATTAATAGAAGATTTCACAACATCTGATAAAACAACAACTTCAAGAATAGCATCGGAACCAATTTTAGAAAAACGATTCGTTACAGTATTCAGACGTTCTATATCTTTATCAATCTCTGATGTTATGCTTTTATCTATTCCCTGACCAGCTAACAATTCATTCCAGGCCATTAATGATGAAATCGGTGTTCCTAACTGATGCGCCGTTTCTTTGGCCATACCAACCCAAACCTGGTCTTGCTCCGCTTTTCTGAAAGTACTGAAGACGATATAGGCAATTAAAATAAATAATCCGATCATGAAAAATTGAATGAAAGGAAAATATTTCATCTGGATTAATTCAGGCGATTGCTCAAAATAAATTACTCCTTTACTAAGCCCTCCAAGATCAACAATGATAGAATCTGTGGCCGGAATGCGCGATGCAGCAATTGGTCCCTTTATAGAATCAAATTCGGGCATATTGGTAGAAATCACTTCGCGGGATAATGTATTGATAAAAAGAACAGGCACTAAAAATTCGTTTGTTACAAGTTCGTTGCTAAATGCATCAACCAACGAATCCCTGCTATGTTTCAGCCGCGCCAATTCTTGTGTATTGAAAAAGACAGAATCGAAATAAAATACTTTTTGCTTTTCGCTGCCATAAAGATCCATTTCGATTGGCGTGTGATTTTTTCGCCAAACAGGAAGGAATGAAACTAAACTATCTCTTTTTGAAGTTCTGAATAAGGAGTCCTGGAAAGATTTTTTTTTATCCCTGTATTTTTCCCGGATACTTCGCTGAATCAATGTGTCCAGATTATCGAGATTATAGCTATTGACAATATTTTCATTCATGTCTGTGACTATCATTGGGACAGAAGAAACTTCGCCAAGCATTTTTACGACGAATGAATAATCGCCCAATGGTTTGTTTGCCTCTTCGACAACCATTGCCCACATTTTGACTGTATGTAAATCCCTTTCCTGAATTTTAGAAAGCGCCTCACTTAACTCATCAAAAGAACGATTGGTAAGATTGACAAGTTCTGATTTTCGCTTAACATTATCGGCCCATTGCTGAACGCGTTCAATTTCTCTTTGCTGAACTTTATCTACGATACTAAACGAAAACCAGATAGAAGCCGCAACCAATAAAACGGCGACACCGAGCAAAGCAATTTTCCAACGTTGTTTTCTGTGATAAAGATTCATAGTGCCTGTTAAAGCAAATAACGCAAATTTGAATGAAATAGTTTATGGGTCCTTTTCAATTTCAATTTCAACTTGTTTTTTATTTGCGTCTTCTTTGGTTTTATCAAAGAATTTTCCTGAGCGATCTTTGTTGCGTGATTTTTTAGTTGTATCAACTGTTTCAATATCTTCTTCGTAAAAAATAAACTCAACCTGTCCTTTATTTTGTTCCTGCATTTTTTGAACCGTGCTGTCATTTTTGAAAAAGCCAAATTCAGTTTTCAGTATCGATTTAAAATCCTGTTTTTCCTGGGCAAGATTTTCTTTGACATCATTTTTTCGTTCGTCGCTGTCAAAAGCATAAGTTGGATTATCAAGCGGCCCGCTCATTGAAAGGTAGATAACCAAACCTAAACCGTCATCAGTAACTTTGCCAAACTCGGTGTATTCAGGAACGGTTTTTAAATCTCTGAAACGAAAACTGAAATGATATTCTACGTTATTATCAAAATCATGCCAGCCAAATAATTCAAGCTCCAATGCACTTGTTATTATTTTCATTTTAGGAATAAATATTTTGCGATCTTTTATTTCAAGTGTGTTGGCAAGATTTGAAAATTTCAGATGCAATAATTTATCTTCAAACTTATCGATGTGCTTGTTTAACATAAGTTTCAGCGCATTGTTTGTGCGCATGTAATCGGTAATCATTTTCATTGTTTCAACATCATTTAGCTCACCGTTTTTTATTTCAATTGCCGGGGTAGCGTAAATTTTTTCTTCAATGATTGAAAAATAAGGATTAAAAAAAAGCAGGAAATCAATTGTTCCTGAACCTGTTCCTGATATGTGTTTATCCGTAATTGTAGTTTGATCAAAATTTTCCCATTCGGTAAAAAGCGATTTGACATTGATACCACTAAAATTTAATTCTCCCTCAATTACGTTTCCGTCATCAACCAGGTTATTGAGATCAAGATAGCCTGAAACATTGCCGCCTGCGGTCTGCAGTTTAAAATTTGTTGCTGTTGCTTTTCTGTTCGCCATTAAAAGTTTACCGGTAATGGCCGTATATTTATGCGTATCCCACAACAAATCCTTTACATCAAGATCAATGTTCAGATTCAAATTTTCGGGTAGCTCAAACTTCGTCGGCGCTGCATCTGCACTGGCATTACTTTCACCAATAAATTCATTGAGATCAATGTGCGAAGACTCAAGCGTAGCAATCATCCCAAGGTTTCCCGAACCGGTTACAAATTGCATTAAATTATTCATTGCACCATTTAAAACAAGATCAGATTTAGCAGTTTTTATTGACAGATCTTTCACCGCAGCGTCATTATTATTTATGACAACGTCACCATTTACGTCCTGGTAAATTAATTCATTGTTGACGTGCTTATACATTACATTTTTCAAGACAAGATTTCCCTTTGATTTTAGAATTTCGAATTTATCTTTTCGATATTCAGGATCAAGAAACTGAATTACAAAATCGAGATTCAGATTTACATTTCCGGCAATTTTTTCCACATCTGGAAATCGAAAAAACCGGTTAAAAGTTGACAGGTCAAGATTCCCCTGCATTTGTGCGCTAATATTGGGTTGTTCAAAATTGCGCACAGCTCCTTTGCCGGTAAAAAAGCTATTCAACAATTTTAAATTTACATCTTGAAAAGACAATAATTCTTCACGGTCATCCTGTTCGTTTTGATAGTCGCCTTTTAACCGGATGTCATAAATTTTAAGTTTGTTTACCGGTTCCGTTAAAGTTCCGTTATCAAGATCAAAAGAAGCTGTAACGGAAGGCATTTCAGTCGAAGAAACCGGTCCCTGAATCGCAGATTTAAAATTCAGAATTCCTGTTCCTTTGTATCGCTTTGCATCCTGTGTTCCTGCAGCAAGACTGTTTGCAAGTTGAGCGAGTTCAATGTTTTTTCCGCTAATTTCGAGATCCATTTTTACAGAGTCAATTCGTCCCGTAATTTCAAACGGCATTTCACCGATAGTAAGATCACCTTGCGTAAAAGTGTAAGAATTTTCGAGGCTATTTACATTTAATGTGAGGTTAAGTTTTGCCGGTTTTTGTCGGAGCAGCGTAAGCGAATTACTCTTGATTTTTCGGATAAAAATTTCTGACTCAGAAACAAGTTGGTATTCTTCTTCATTAAAATTTCCACGAACCAATCCTCGCGCAACATCAAGCCTGTATTGTTGACCTGTAGCCAAATTCGAGTAAAGAAAATCAAGTTTGTCTATTCGTAAAAGTTCCAGGACGAATTCAAAATTGCTACCTGTAGAGTCGTCTGATTCTTTAAGAATATCGTAATTGACATCGCCATCCCGCATGGTGCGAAGATTTAGTTTAGAATCTTCGGCCGCAATGCGTTTAACTTTATAATCGCCGTTCCATATATCCCAAAGATTGAACGTGCAAAAAAGTCGTTTCGAAAAAAACATGGTGTCGTCACTTTCCTTTTTTTCAAAAGCATCCCTGATCAGCACATGATCAAATTCAAGCGATGCACGCGGAAAATCATGAAAAATTGATAGCTCAATATTTCTTACTTCCAGGTCTGTTTTAAGGTGACTGTTGATTTCGTTAATCGCATATTGTTTAATCTCATCTTCATAAACATGCAGAATAACCACTACCGTCGTCAGCAAAAACAGGCAAACGAAGAAAGTCCAAAAGAAAAATTTACGAATAGTCCGAAGCAGTTTTTGCATTATCTCACAAAATTACTGCTATTTATAACGCAATAATAGCGCTGGTTACAGAGGTTATCAACGGCCGCAGGTTAGCAGCAATCGATAACAGAGGAATGAAAAGAGAAAAATCAGAAGACCTGGTCCAACGCTTTCAACCCCTGATTAATTTCCTGCTGGTTGTTTTTCAATACGTCATCCAGCGTATCCATTGCTTCATGAAAGGCAGAAGATGTATCAGCCATTTGCTCATTCATTTCCTGCATACCCTCGTGCAAACCTTTGTTAATAACGTTGTTAAGCGGGTCTATTGGTTGAGGCGGCGGTGGCTCAGGGGGATTGCAACTAAACAATGTTACCATTAAGGCAGCAATAAATATTCCATTTCTAAACAATTTCATTTGCTTTCATTTCTATCAAAAATAGGACATTTTTTTTCAAAAAAAAAATAGTCTCATCTTGCTTATAAGAATAAATATTCGCTTCTTGATTTTCTTATTAAATTTGACTCATAGTTAATTTAATTATTCATCTAAAAAATAAATATCATGGCTTTTGAATTACCAAATCTTCCTTATGCGTTTAATGCGCTTGAACCATACATTGACGAGCAAACAATGCAAATTCATCATGGTAAACACCATGCCGCTTATACCGCTAACCTGAACGCTGCAATTGCAGGAACAGATTTGGAAGGAAAAACGATTGAACAAATCCTTGAAAAATGTCTTGATATTCCTGCTGTTCGTAACAACGGCGGCGGATATTATAATCACAATCTTTTCTGGCAAATTATGGGTCCTAATGCAGGCGGCCAGCCAACAGGTGAATTGGCAGAAGCAATTAACAAGGCGTTTGGTTCGTTTGACACGTTTAAAGAAACATTCTCAAAAGCGGGAGCAACAAGATTTGGTTCCGGTTGGGCTTGGCTTTGTGTAAAAAAAGGCGGAACGCTTGAAGTTTGTTCTACGCCAAACCAGGATAACACGCTAATGCCTGGAATTGGTTGCGGTGGATTTCCTATTCTTGGTCTCGATGTTTGGGAACATGCTTATTATTTGAAATATCAAAACCGCCGTCCTGATTATATTGCGGCATTTTTTAATGTGATCAACTGGACTGAGGTCGCAAAACGATATGCATCAGCAAAATAAATCATAACAATTATCATCAAAAAAAGGGAGGATCGTCTAATTCGATTTCTCCCTTTTTTTATACCTTGCGGCATGAAAAAAATTGGCCGGTTCCTGTTTTTCGGAGTTTCTTTTTTATTATTTTCTTGCCTGAAAGAACAGACAAAGATACCAACCGAGTGTGATTCACTCATTGTCAGTTATTCGTTGGATATTGTACCGATTATCAACTCATCATGTATTACGGGACAAGGGCCCGGAACAGGTTGCCATGATGCATGGATATTAACATATTCTGGTCTTGTTGCTTCGGTTGATAATGGAACTTTGTACACTGAAGTTTTTGTCGACAGAACCATGCCGGTCATACCAAATATCTGGGGAATTGATTCATTAAACGCTGCCGAATACAAAGCCATTAAATGTTGGCTTGAGCAAGGCTATCCCGATAATTAATTCTGAACGTCCGGTTGAACCGGCTTGTTACATTTTCCTATATTTATCCAATATAAAAATTGCAATGAGCCTCAAGACAGTTTGGGAAAATATCAGTTTTACAGGTCTCACTGAGCGGGATGAATTCAAATACAAGGAGGTCGTTCTGATGAATAAGATGGTATTCGTCTCGGCACTTGCAGTATTTTTCCTGGTTCCGCTCGAGGTAATTCTTAATGGCTGGGACCTTATCTTGTTAGATTTCTCGATCATCTTCGTTTGTCTCTCAGCACTTTTTTTTAATTACTGCAAGTGGTTTAATTTTTCTAAATTTTATTTTTTTGTAGTAGTCTCAGCATTGGTTTTTGCGCTCGGATTAGGTATCGGCGTCGGTACCGGTAATGAGTTATTTTTTGTCCCAATATTTATTTTTCCCTCAATGTTGTTTAATGATCGGCGGGTCATTCAAATTTTATCTGTTATTGCATTTTCAGGTTTTATCACCCTGACCTATCTCCAGGGTATTATTGAACCGTATATTTATGTAGACCCTGAAGTTAAGAATACAATGCGCTTTCTCTTTTATACAGTTTTGTTTGTTGTAATATTTTTCGAAATCTATTATTTCAAATCTATCAATTACAGATTTCAAAAACTACTCGCTGCTAAAAACCAGGAAATAGAAAATAAAAATCAGGAGATTGTAGATTCGATAACTTATGCAAAACGCATCCAGGAAGCAATTTTACTTCCTCCGGGTCTTGTTAAAAATCATTTGCCGGATTCTTTTATTCTTTTTAAACCTAAAGACATTGTAGCAGGTGATTTTTACTGGCTGGATGAAATCGAAGATAAAGTTATTTTTGCGGCTGCCGATTGCACCGGGCATGGTGTTCCTGGTGCAATGATCAGTGTTGTTTGTCATAACGCATTAAACAGTGCCGTGCGGGAATTCCAATTAATTATACCCGGAAAAATTCTTGATAAAACACGTGAACTTGTAATCAAACAATTTTCAAAAAGCACGGAAGATGTGAAAGACGGAATGGATATTTCGCTTTGTGTTTTGAACAAAAAAACACTTGTCCTTGAATATTCCGGTGCTAATAATCCTTTGTGGCTTTTGCGAAATAACACTTCTGAAATTGCAGAATATAAACCAACAAAACAATCTGTTGGAAAAGGTAATCTTGCAAATGAATTTGTGACCCATTCCATTCAACTTTCAAAAGGCGATACAATTTATATTTTTTCGGATGGATTTGCTGATCAGTTTGGCGGAGAAAAAGGAAAAAAATACAAGTACAAACCCTTTAAGGAATTGCTTACTACCAATAAAAATAAATCATTGAGTGAACAATGCGATCTGATCAACAGTGAGTTTGAAAAATGGAAAAAGGACCTTGAACAGGTAGATGATATTTGTGTAATTGGTGTGCGTGTTTAATTCCTGATTAATTCTGACAAATCCCGAAAGACACAAAGTTTTTCTTTCCCACCAAATAATTCAATAAAATTTTCGTCCTATAATGTTTACTATACCTAAATTTACAGGTTTATTTTAATCCGCTTAACTTATGAAAATTGCTAAAGAAACGGTTGTAACAATGCATTACACCTTAAAAAATAATGAAGGAGTTGTAATGGACTCATCACAAGGGCGCGAGCCATTGATTTATCTGCACGGTGTTGGCGCCCTTATTCCCGGATTGGAACAAGAGCTGACTGACAAAGAACAAGGAGATAAAATTTCTGCCGTAATTGCACCTGAGCATGCATACGGTGAAAAACGCGAAGATCTTTTAAGAGAAGTTTCGAAAGATGGATTCCAGGGCGATGAAGAATTAGAAGAAGGAATGCAGGTTCAGTTAGATACCGATCGCGGACAAACAGTAGCAACTGTTTCGAAAATTGAAGGTGATATAGTAACACTTGATTTGAATCATCCGCTTGCCGGAGTTACTTTGTATTTTGATGTTGAAATTGCTGACGTCAGAGCAGCGAGTAAAGATGAAATTGCTCATGGGCATGTTCACGGGCATGGTGGGCATCATCATTAATAGTTGGGTGTTATTCTTCTTGGAAATTTTTAAAATTGATTTAAGAACATCGATTAACGAATGATGATTTTTGAAGTGTCAAGTCCTGATTAGAGTTGACCGTTTTTTTTGGTAAAGCCAAAACTTCTAAAATCAAAAATCGATGTTCCTTGTTCGATATTCAGAGAGCTGATTCATGAGATGATCTCAGCATTTTTTTTTTCTGATACATCACTGAAACTTCTAATCCCAATAGCTATCAGAACCAAAAGTCGATGTTTCTTGTTCGAGATTCAAAGAGCTCGATCATGAAATGACGTGTGACATCATTTTATAAAGGAAGCCTAAAAATAAACCTCGTTTCAAAACTCCAGCCATTATTCATTAATATTGGCGCATCAAAGCGATCATTACCCAAATTCACCGGACCTAATTTCAAACCTAATTTATCATCTTCATCGTAGATTCTGTATTTGCGCAAAACTGAATGACCCGCTTTTAGATTAAGCACGATATTTTTTGTGAGATAAATGTCACTATACAACCAGGCGTTGTTGTCTGCTTTATCCATGTAGGGTTGATAATTTCCGGGATAAGTTGTGTTTGGATTAAGCTGTCCGCGTAACCTGTAAGACGCATTTGAACCCACAAATAAAAATCCTGCGATCCATTTTTTATTCATGACACGGCTCAGATCAAGATTGACCGGTAGTAATAATTTCCATCTCCATTTCTCATTTATTTTCCAGTTAAAACCTAAGAGCGGAACAATCATTACGCTAAATAAATCTGAGTTTACATAAACGCCAAATCGCCAATCAATATCTCCTCTTTTCATTGTGCTTAGTGCTGTTCCGCCAATCTGAAAATCTTTTGAATCAATACCGCTGGTAAAATTCGTTGCCAGTTTCGGCATCAACATGAAAAGTGTTTTAAAATGATCGTTGCATTTTAGTTCGTAACCAAATTGCAACATCGCAGAAGAAAATATCCATGATTCATTTGTAGTTGTATTATTGATATTGTTATTGGCGATATCCAGTCCAAAAATTAATGTTGACTTTTCAGATAAAACAATCGGAGCCTTAGCATCAAAAGCGTAAGTATTAAAATTTACAATCTCGTTAGTTTCGGCTCTTGAATTGGCCGGAGATGTCCGCCAATAAACGTTTGCAAGATCAATGAAATTCTGACTCCATAAAATAAAACCGGCATTGAAAAAAAGAAATAAGAAAAGAAATTTCATCGTATCAATAGTAATGAAAATAAACGATATTGAAAATTCTGGCATGGTTTTTTCATTCTGATAAATTGAATTAGACTAATTGATTCATGGATTTTGGGTTAAAGGCCGCGCTAAAACGTTAGCGCGGTCTTTATTTTTTTAATGGATCCATTGTATGAAATAAAAATCAAGTATTCTTTTTCCTGTGAAATTTTTTTGATTGATAAACGTACCTGAATTTTCTAGTTATTGAAATTTCCGTGTCAGTTTAAAAACATCAAAAAAAACGTCTGATTTGAGGCGACCACTACCAATACTGCGTTTCATCAGCTAATTTTTACCATCCTCCCGAATCTCTAAATTCACTTTTTGCAACCAAAAAGGCAGTTCCTGCGTCTTCCATTATGCGAAATGTGAGCCTCCGTTCCGTGCAAACGTTAACACCGATTTATTGATTGTTCATTTTTTTAATTAGTACCTTGCTTCTTCATAATTTTTAATACTTTGAGTTAATAATTTCTATTTACTTCTGTCATGAAAAAAATTATCCTTTTTTGTTCTGCGGTTTTTATTTGGTCAACAGCGCAATCACAACTTGCCGTTTCTAATGGATACACTGCGACCGATTTAGCAACTACGCTTGCTGGTTCCAACGTTACAATTACAAATGCAAGTATTAGTGGAATGCCGCTGCAATATGGTCAGTTCACTTATACAGGAGTCGGATTTCCTTTAAGTGACGGGGTCGTTTTTTCTACCGGATCTATTTTTGATGTTCCAGGTCCTAACTCTAGTGGCGGAACAACCGGTGGCATGGGAGGTGGCGGAAACGCCTTGTTAACTTCAATTTCAGGTCAACCAACAAATGACGCCGTTCTTTTACAATTTGATTTCCAGGTTCAGTCAGACAATATTGAATTTGAATACATTTTTGCTTCTGAAGAATACAATGAATTTGTAGGTTCTTTTAATGACGTTTTTGGTTTCTTTATTTCGGGACCCGGAATTGTTGGCGAAGAAAATATAGCATTGGTTCCGGGAACAACTACACCGGTTTCAATTAACAATATTAATCTTGGAAATTATTGGCAATATTTTAATAATAATGAGGGAGGTACTACCAATATTGAATTTGACGGATATACAACATCTTTAAAAGCTCAGAAAACCGGGTTAATTCCTTGCTCAACTTACACGCTTAAACTCATTATTGCTGATGCCGGTGATGCTGCGTATGATTCAGGTGTTTTTTTAAAAGCCAACTCATTAATTCAACAAAATGTTTCTGTTCAAAGTAACACTGTTAGTACTAATGGAATTGCTTTAGAAGGTTGCGTTCAGGCAAGTTTTACTTTTAATCTTGATGCTGTTTATGCAATTAATACTGTGATTCCTTTCCAGGTTGGCGGAAGTGCTATTGAAGGAATAGATTTTCAAAATCTCGATGCGGAATTAGTTATTCCTGCAGGTCAGACTTCAGGCACAATATTTATCGATGCAATAGCAGATGGACTTACAGAAGGACAGGAAAGTATTGATTTAATTTATCAGAGTTCTGCCTGCGGAACTTATGATACAATTACACTTTTTATTAATGATTATGTACCAATTCAATTTACGAGTACGCCAGGAGATCCTTCATGCACTGGCTATACAGATGGTGAAATTCTTTTTGGCGTCACAGGTGGATCCGCGCCTTATAATTTTATCATTACCGATTCGGCAACAAACGTCACAACAACTTACACAACAAACCCGGTTACAGGACTAGATGCCGGAACCTATTTTATTGAAGTTACAGATGTTTACGGATGCGGCGCAGATGACGTTGTAGCGGGAAGTTTGTTTAGTGGCGGCCCGGTTTTTTTGCCTGACGGAAATGGAAATGCTTATACCAATACACTTACTTTGACAGGATTTGGACCTGGTCAGACTCTCACAAATATCAATCAATTGCAATCCATTTGCATGAACATTGAACACTCGCGGCTTCATGAATTAGAAATTTTTCTGACTGCTCCGAATGGAACAACAATCACATTAAAACAACAACCCGGTGGAGGTTTTACAAACTTAGGAGAACCACAAGCCTTAAACCCAAGCGATGCCGGAAATGCCGATGTGACTCCCGGAATTGGTTATGATTATTGTTTCACTGCCGCGCCTGCTTACGGAACAATGGTAGCAGAATCAGGATTGTATAGCTACACCTATACTCCCGTTTTAGGTGGATCACAAACAGATACTTATTTACCGGCCGGATCTTACCAGTCATTCGATCCCCTCACTGATTTAATTGGTGTTCCGTTAGATGGTGACTGGACATTAACCATAGAAGATCATACGGCCTGGAACAATGGATATTTATTTAGCTGGAGCATAAGTTTACAAGCAGATAGTCCGGATTCAATTGTGGTTCTGTCAAATCCTGCTGCACCGGTTATTACACAAACAGTTGTTCAACCAACTTGCGGAAATAACAACGGATCAATTAATCTAACCGTTACAGGTGGTGCCGGACCTTTTACATATTCATGGAGCAGTGGCCCGCTAACAGAGGATTTGAATAGTATCGGTGCCGGAAATTATGTTGTAACTGTTACTGATATTAACGGTTGTGATCATGAGCACACGGTCAGTCTTTCAAATAGTACGGGCGTTTCATTATCTGCTGTTGTTACACACCAGACTTGTGTAGGATTAAATACAGGAGCAATAAATATTACCACAATTGGTGGAACAATTCCTTTTGGTTTTTTATGGTCCAATAGCGCGATAAGTGAAGATATTACAGGTCTTGCGCCCGGAACATATAGTGTTCAGGTGAATGATGGCGGTGGCTGTATTGCCTCAGGAAATTATACTGTGCTTGCTGCATCACCTATCATTGTTACAGGTTCAGTCATCAACGAATATTGTTCTGACCAGGAAGGTGAAATTGATATCACCGTTATTGGCGGACAAGGCGGCTATACTTATTTATGGGACACCGGAGCTACAACTCAGGATGTAACAGATCTCGGCCAGGGGATTCACACAGTAACTGTTAAGGATGCAAATCTTTGTCCCCAGGTTGAAAATTTTACCGTGATCAATGTAGTTGGTTCTTGCACACCTGTGTGTGATCTCGCATTTACTTCGCAACAAGTAATTGATGAATTATGCGGACAAGGAAACGGTGCCATTAACCTCAACTATTTTACTTCTAATAGTCCTGCAATTATTGATTGGTCAAACGGATCAACAACATCAAACATTTCAAATCTTGATGCCGGAACATATTCTGTTACGATCACCGATGCTGAAAGCTGTTCAATTACACAATCATACACAGTCATTAACAATACCGGAACATTGGCAATTACTTCTTCTTCTGTAACGAATGAATTATGCGGAAATGCCCAGGGAGCAATAGATATAACTGTTTCAGGAGGTGCATTACCTTATTTATATTCGTGGACAAATGGTGCAACAACCCAGGATATTTCAGGTCTTGTGGCAAATTCTTTTTCTGTTACAATTACTGATGCAAACGGATGTCAGTTATCACAAAATTATAATGTCATAAATAATTCAGGAACCTTAACTCAAACATGGGGAAATGTAATTGATATTGTTTGTGATGAACCTATCGGATCAATTGATATTACAATAACCGGAGGAAATTCACCTTATAATTATTTATGGTCGAATTCAGCCGTAAGCCAGGATTTAATAAACCTCGGAGCCGGCAATTACAGTTGTCAAATTACAGATCAGTCAGGTTGTATTATCAATACGCCTTTATATACAGTTAATAATACAGCAGGAACTTTGGTAGTCGCAAATATCAACCAGGATAATGAAGTTTGCGGAAATACTCAAGGTGAGATTTTATTAACGATGAGCGGAGGCGCAATACCGTATAATTATGTATGGAGCAATGGCCCTATTACGCAAAATATTTTTAGTCTCGCGGCAGGTGTTTATAGTTGTGCTGTTACTGATAACAACGGATGTACATTAAATACCGGCCCGATAACGATAATCAATGAATCCGGAACTCTTGCTTTAAGTTCAATCACAGCTTTTAATGAGGCATGCTCAAACGGAAACGGATCAATAAATCTTGAAGTAACCGGCGGCACTTTACCGTATCAATATTTGTGGAACACATTATCAACTTCAGAAGACCTGGTAAGTTTATCAGCAGGAAATTATAGTTGTGTTGTATCAGATCCTAACGGATGTGAAATCAGTGCAAATGCTTTAGTGACGAATAGTTCAGGAACACTATCAATCGATAATGCAGTTGTTACAAATGAAACCTGCGGCGATGCAACAGGCGCCATTAACCTTATTGTAAACGGCGGATCTCTTCCTTATTCTTTTTCATGGAACAATGGCGCTATTACTGAAGATCTTTCAGGATTAAATGCCGGAAATTATTCAGTAACAGTGACAGATTTTGATGGATGTACATCCGCAATATCTGCAGCCATTATTAATAACAGCGGTACGTTGAATGCAAGCCTTGCCTCTTTATCAAATGAAGAATGCGGTAATTCAAATGGAAGTATTTCTATTTCTGTTTCAGGTGGTGTTATTCCTTATACATATCTCTGGTCAAATAGCGCAGTAACAGAAGATGTAACATTACTGAATGCAGGAACCTATTCATGCGAAATTACAGACAATGCCGGTTGTATTGTTAATGTCGGTCCATTTGTAATAAATAACAGCGCGGGAACTCTTGCAATTTCCGGCGCAATTTTGACAGATGAAGATTGTAGTTTAAATAATGGTGGAATTAATATTTCTGTTTCCGGCGGAACGCCGATCTATGATTTTTTATGGAGTAACTCGGCTTTAACAGAAGATATCTCAGGATTAATCTCTGGCAATTATTCAGTAACAATTACTGATCAAAACGGATGTACAATTACAGAAAATTATACAGTATTAAATGATCCGGGAACACTTTCAATTTCATCTATTTTAATTTCAGATGAAGTTTGTAATAATAATCTTGGAGCAATAAATATTACGCCCCTTGGCGGTTCCGGAGGATATAGCTATAGCTGGAGCAGCGGCCCGCTTACGCAAGATATAACTGGTCTCAATAACGGAACTTATTCAGTGACCGTTACTGATGGTGCCGGATGCTCTGTAAATTCAGGACCTCTTTCTGTAGTAAATAATCCGGGGAATTTTACTTTGTCCTCAGCAAATATTATAAATGAAACATGTGGTGATGGAACAGGAAGCATTAATATTACACTTGCCGGTGGAATTGCGCCAATTATTTATTCATGGAATAGCGGACCAATTACCCAGGATATTTCAGGGCTCAGTGAAGGAACATATTCTGCAATAGCAACCGATAACCTGGGTTGCGTTTTAAATTATAGTGCAGTCGTAAACAACGATGCAGGAAGTCTTGAACTTTTGTCTCCAACAATTACAAATGCAACATGTGGTTTGAGCAATGGCGCAATTGATATTGTTATTACAGGCGGTTCTCCGGGTTATACTTACTTATGGAATAATGGAGCAATTGTTGAAGACATCACGAATTTAGTTGCCGGAAATTACCTCGTTAATATCAGTGACATTTCAGGTTGCCAGGTTAACGAAACATATACAGTTGGTGCAAGCGGAGGCAATCCGTCAATTGTTTCTTCAACAATTACTGATGATGTATGCAACACATCAACAGGCTCAATTACAGTAACAGCTGCAGGTGGAACAGGTCCATACATTTATAATTGGGATATCTCCAATGCATGCTGCTCATACACACTTAACATGGACGACTGGTTCGGAAATGGATGGAACACGGCGAACGTAAAAGTTTATTTAAATTCTGTTCTCTTCGGAACTTATAGCGCAACCGGCTTTGGCAGCACTGCCACCATTCCGGTATGTACAGGAGACCAGGTACAACTGGAATACACTTCCGGCAGCGGAAATTTTGAAAACAGTTATTCTTTAATTTTCAATGGCAATGTTCTTTTCCAGGATGGCAATCCTCCTACTGCGGGAATATCTTATACCGGAACGGTAATATGCGATGGCCCGCAAGGTCAGGGCACAAATACATTAACAGGTTTAGCTTCGGGTTCATATTCCGTTACTGTGACTGATGTCAATGGATGTGAAACAACTTCAATTATTCCGGTTGGAAGTAGCGGTGGATCTTCTTATGTAAGTGGAAGCGTAATAACAGATGACAACTGCGGCCTCGGTGACGGAGCAATTGATATTACTGTTGTTACTTCTAATCCTCCATTACAATTTTCATGGGATTCAGGACCAATAACCGAAGATATTTCTTCATTGATTAGCGGGAATTATATAGTAACAATTACTGACGGAGATGGTTGTCAATTTGGAGAAAGTTATTTTGTAAATACCGGAACCGGTGGTCTGCAAATTGACAATGCAACCATTACCAATACTTATTGCGGAGATGCAGCCGGAGCCATTGATATTACAGTAAGCGGCGGAACTGGCAGTTATGATTTTAGCTGGAGCAACGGTCCGCTTACTGAAGATATTTCAGGAGTTATGGCCGGAAATTTTATAGTTACAGTTACAGATGATTTAGGTTGCCAGGTTGACAGCACTTTCTTAATCGACAATTTAACAAACGGTTTGGATGAAACTTATGTTGTTATTGATGAATTGTGCGCCCAGGTTAACGGCGAAATTGATTTAATTATAACTGGCGGATTTATTCCTTATGATGTTATCTGGAGTACATTCGATATTACTGAAGATTTAACAAATCTCGCTGCAGGAACCTATTCATATACCATTACTGATAATAGCAGTTGTCAGACATCAGGTACAATAACTGTACTTGCAGACCCCGGAGATTTGGCTATTACTGCATCGGTTATTACTGACGACAATTGCAACCAGGGTATTGGTATTATTGATATAACCGTAGCAGGCGGAACAGGAGTCTACGACTTTTTATGGACAAATAGTGATATCACTGAAGATGCAGATTTACTGACGGCAAATACATATTCAGTCACAATTACTGATGCTAACGGATGTACATTAACACAACCATTTGTTGTTGTTAACACAACTAATTTTACAATCGTTGATCCGGCTGTAATCGTTAATTCATCTTGCGCAACTTGTACTGACGGATCTATTGATATCACTATCGATTGGGGCGCTAACCCTCCCGGAAATTTAACTTTCACATGGTCAAATACTGATATAACTGAAGACGTTACAGGATTAATTCCCGGAACATATATCGTAGAAATAACAGATGACTTTGGTTGTTATGCAACAGATACTTTTACCGTAGTCAATGCGCTGTCAATTGATGAGAATTTTGTACCAACAATTAATTTGTATCCGAATCCTTCCAACGGAATTATCAATGTACAATTTGATATTCCGCCAACTGAAATGATTTTGAAAATTGTTGATGCGAGTGGTAGAGAAATGACTTACACAACTCTTTACACGAATGTAAATACAATGCAAATCAATCTCAGCCATTTAGCAACGGGTACTTATTTTATTCACTTGTATAATGATAATTGGAATGTTGTTAAACCAATTGTTATTACAACCGGGTTTTGATGAAGGCGCTTAGGGGTTTGATGGAACGCAGTTGGCACGGATTGTTTATGAATTTTTAAGATTCGATTTTCTTAAAACAGAAATCTACGAACTTTTAAAAAATCATACTTTATCTTAAGCAATCCGCGTCATCTGCGTTCTATAACATCCAGAAATATTCTTGTTTGATGTGTAGCGCTTAGTTATGTGTGATTAATCGTAAGAAATCTCCTCCATATAAATTTTGAAATAGTACCAATATTTGGTATCTTTACAAAAAAACACATATGAGTAAGAACACGTCAATAACCTTAGGCGACTACTTTGATGAATTTATCCAAAGTATCTTAAGAGAAGGAAGATATAAAAACACGAGCGAAATAGTTCGTGCGGGATTGAGATTACTGGAAGAAGAGGAACAGAAAGTTGTTGCCCTTCGTCATGCTATTGAAGAAGGAATTAATAGTGGATTAGCCGAAGACTTTAATCCGGACCAACATTTAAAAATGTTGAAGATGAAAAAAAAATAAATGGCAAAATATAGATTCACAAACAATGCTGTGGATGACCTCACTGCAATTTGGGATTACACAAAAAAGATCTGGTCTGAAAAGCAAGCAGAAAAATATTACAAATTAATTATTCAAGCTTGTTCTGAAATTGCCAAAGACCCGAACACAGGAAAGGAATATCCTGAAGTCTATCCTGAATTAAAAGGTAAGAAGACAACCAAACACATAATTTTTTACCGGGAAATGAGCGATAAGTCAATTGAGATTACGAGAATTCTACATGAACGAATGGACTTAAAAAGTAGATTAAAAAAATAACCACACATAACAGCAAAGATGAGCAAATCATATTTAATCCTAAGCGATCTGCATTATCTGCGTTCTATAACATCCAGAAATATTACTAGTTGTTGTTAGCACTGAGTTAGCGGCGTTTGATGGAACGTGAATAGTGCAGATTATTTCCTAATAGCTAAAGTTTTAGCAAGGTAGAAGAATAATTTTTTCTTTGTGAATCTTTGTGCCTTGGTGTCTTTGTGGCTATATTTTTTTCAGCGTCATCCGCGATAATCCGTCAGTAATTTTTTGCCACGAAGGCACAAAGTCACTAGGAAGGCACAAAGGGATTAAGTAAAAGTAGATGCGTTGAAAAAAATTACTGCTTCAAAACAGTAGGAATCTTAAAATAATCCGAATCATGAACCGGTGCATTTTTTAATGCTTCGGCTTGGGTGATGGTATCTTGCTGAACATCTTCTCTTAAAACATTTATTGAATCTGTCATAAAAATAAGTGGCTCTACTCCTTCTGTATCAACTGTAGAAAGCTGATCAACAAAACCAATAATTTTTGTCAGGTCAGATTTGATGCGTTCTTTTCGATCGCCGTTAAACTCAAGTCGTGCAAGGTGCGCAAGATGATCGATCATTTTATCTGTGACTTCCATTATAAATTTTCTATTACTTTTTTATTGTATTGAAGCAATGATTTATTAATGACTTCAAAAGTTTTGTGAGACAAAGTTACAGAATCTTTTTTTGACATTCCTTTTGTAGGAATTTCATCGTGAATAACAATTCTCGCAATTCCGGGACGGGCCCAGCCCGTTAGAACCGGATCAGTATGAAAAAGTTTCCAGTTATCAAGAATTGTAATTGGCAAAATAGGAACCTGCGAATCGATTGCCAGTTTAAAAGGACCACTTTTAAAATGATCTAGCTTTGGCGCATCAATCGGAATTTTACCTTCCGGAAAAATAACAATCGACCAGCCTTTGTTCAGCTCCTGCCTTGCTCTTATAATTGAACGCATTGCAGAATGTCTTTTTTCACGGTTGACGGCGATGTCAATTTTTCTAAAAAAAATACTCAGAATCGGCCATCTCAGTAATTCTGATTTTCCCATAAAAAGAAATTTTGTATGAGGCAAAATCCGGTACATCAAAATAATATCCAGATAGGAAGTATGGTTGCAACAAATCACATACGGCCCTTTAAGCTTGGGCTTGGACAGACGCCGGATATAAATAAAATCAAAAATTAAAATAATCTGCGAAACCAAAACTTTTAATCTGAAAACTCTGTCGAAATTTTTTTCACTCATTAAAAGAATCCAGAAAAAAGGATAAAATAAAGTAAGCACCACAAAAAAAACCGACGCAAAATAAATGCGATAAAGAATTACGAAAGGAAGTAGCACAACTCGCATTCCACCAAATTTAGTAAAAAACAAGCGTTCTATCTTTTATGTACTGTTTATTCCTATTTTTGAAATCAAATCAAACTTAAGCAATGGCACGAATTTTAACAGGCGTTCAAAGTACCGGTGTTCCTCATTTAGGAAATATTTTAGGCGCTATAAAGCCTGCAATTGAAATGGCCAAAAGTGACGAAAATGAATCATTTTTATTCATCGCCGATTTGCATTCACTCACACAAATTAAAGATCCAAAAACACTTCAGGAAAATACTTACGCAACAGCCGCAGCGTGGTTAGCCTGCGGACTTGACACAAATAAAACAGTTTTTTATCGTCAGAGCGATGTCACAGAAACGGCAGAACTTACCTGGTATTTATGTTGCTTTTTTCCGTTTACCAGGCTTGAATTGGCGCATTCATTTAAAGATAAAGCTGACCGTTTGCAAGATGTAAATGGAGGTTTATTTATTTATCCAATGCTAATGGCTGCAGATATTTTATTGTATGATGCAAACTTTGTTCCCGTTGGTAAAGATCAACTACAGCATCTTGAAATGACAAGAGATGTGGCACATCGCTTCAATCATCAAATGGGTGAAACATTTGTTATTCCCGAAGATATAGTACAAGAAGAAACAATGTTAATTCCCGGAACAGACGGAGTAAAAATGTCAAAATCAAAAGGAAATATTATTGATATTTTTCTTCCGGAAAAAGAATTAAAAAAACAAGTCAACAGTATTGTTACAGATAGTTTAGAATTAGAGGATTCAAAAAATCCGGACACCTGCAATGCTTTTAAAATATATAGCCTGCTTGGCGATCCCGATTCAATTGCTGAAATGCGAAAAAATTATTTAGCCGGCGGTTGGGGATATGGCCATACAAAAAAAGCCATTCTTGAAACCATTCTTTCTAAATTTTCTGAAGAGAGAAAACGATTTGATTATTATATGGCGAACAGAAACGAAGTAGATAAAGTACTTTTAGAAGGAGCAGAAAAAGCAAGAAAAGTTGCGCGGGAAGTTATTTCAAGAACAAGGAAAAAGTTGGGGTATTTATAAAAGTTTCCATTTATGTCGGCATACGATCAGGGTTATCTTGTTGGAAAATTAGTTGGCTATTTAATTGCTGGCGGTTTGCTCTTCTATTTTCTTTATTGGAGAAAACGAAAGAAAAAAAACGACAACGATAATACGTTGGATCAGATTTGAATAGCCCCTCAAGGAAAAATTATCACTGCACTTGTGGCTATCTCTTATTAATTATCTATATTTGCCCTCGCTTTTAGCGAAATTCCTTCTTAGCTCAGTTGGTTAGAGCATCTGACTGTTAATCAGAGGGTCGCTGGTTCAAGTCCAGCAGAGGGAGCAACAAAGTAAAGGGTTTCAGACTGTCAAAGTTTGAGACCCTTTTTCATTTGCATACAATTTGCACAAAAAATACCCCTCATTAATAACCATCCGTTTGGAATTTGTTTTTTGAATTTGGAAATTTTTTTACCCCCACCGGTTACCTTTCCCAAATCCCGACATACACTATTTGAGTCATAAGCAAACTCGTTTGAAATTAGCAACACATCTGCGTTATTTGGATCCACTTAACGCGGTAGTTGGGAGTTAAAGCAGCAACTAAACTCAGTAATTTCAACTAATGTAACGGCAAAAGTCTTCCACGGGATGTGGGGGACTTTTGTTTTTTTGGGGCAGTTTAGGAAACAACAGAAGGCTTGTTCTTATATCATTCTTTATATTAGCATCCCCGCTGTCATCCTCCTCAATCCTCCTTCAGAAGGAGGAAGGCCAATTGCCGAATAAAAAAATCAGAAATACTTTAGTCCACAAACTTTCCACCTGGCACTTATAAATCATCATTCGCGACATAGTGGCCCCTTCGGGGTAAATCCTTGTTCTTAAATCAATTTTTAAATCTCAAAAATTTCCTTAACCAAGATCCCTCCTTTCGCTTCGCTGCACTCGGGATCAATTCGACTTTGCAATTGTGTTTCGGCGGAGCCTCACAAAATTGCAGGCTCATTGAAAATAAAAAGCCCCCCCTTGGTAGAAAGGAAGGCCTTTTTCGTGAATCCCGAGTCGAAGCGGGATTTTTGGTTGTTGTAGCTCGTTAATGTTTTTACTCTGTCGAAATAAGTTCAAAAAGTTTACTTAAATCCGGAGTGATAATAATTTCTATTCTCCTGTTTTTTGCTTTGTTTGCAGGATCAACAGGAATGTATTCAGATCTTCCACCAGCAGTAATTCTTTTTGGATCCATTGCGCTGTTTGAAAGCATTATTTTTACAACAGATGTTGCACGCAGAACACTCAATTCCCAATTATCTTTTGGACTTGTGTTACTTACCATTGGATCAATATCGGTATGTCCTTCAACTAAAATGTCAATATCTTTTTGTGTTTCCAAAACTTTTGCCAAATCAATAAGAGCAACCTGTCCTTCTTTATTCACATCTGTTTTTCCGGATGCAAAAAGTAATTGTGCTTCCATACTTACATAAATTCTGCCATTGCGTTCTTCAACTGTAATTCCCTTATCTGCAAATCCGCGAAGTGCTGCTGCAATTTTTTCTTTCAAAATTCTAACGGCTTCATCTTTACTGGCAATAATAGATTCAAGTTCATTAATCCGTTTTGATTTTTCATCAAGCGCTCGTGAACGTGCATTGAGTTCTTTCTCTAATTCATTTAAACGATCTTCTTTCTTTTGAAGGTCTATTTTTGTGCGCTCTAATTCATTAATCAATTTCGCATTTTCTGCAGAACCTGCAGTTACTGTTTCTATGTATTTTTTTTCGAGCGCCTTGTTTGTTTCCAGTGCTCTTGAATGATCTATTTTTAACATGCGGTATTCTTCACCAATTCTCGTTGTATCGGCAATAAGAACTTCTATACCTGACTGAAGATTTTCTAATTGAACATTGAGTTCTTTAACCTGGTTTTCAAAATCAATTGATTTTGATTTGTAGAGTTCTTGCTCTTCAATGCATTTGTGATAATTCGCTTCTAATTCACGGTATTTTTTTATCGGCACACAACTCAATAAAAAGAGTAATCCGGTTACATAAAAAATTCGCTTCATTCCAAAACTGTTTATCATCTCTCAAATTTCAGCAGAAATCTGGTTCGTTCTTTTGCGAACGTGCGGAGTTATGAACAGCGACTTTTTATTAAAATCGTTTAATTGGCTTTAACAAACTTGCCACTTTCAAGTAACATTTTGTCTTCATCAAAAATAGCATAGATGTATGCGCCGGCAGAAATGGTAAGTGGAATATTTACCCAGTTTTTATAATCCTCCTGGTTGTAAACAACCTCACCGTTTGACGTTGCGATGGTGAAGAATAAATTATCCGTTACAAAATTATTTCGCGTAATTAAAATGCTGTTTTCATCCATGAACGGAACATTTGTTACAACAGTATTGTCAACACCATTTTCAAAAAAATCAATCGGGAAATAAAAAAGAAAAAGTCCGTTTTGCCGATCAGAAATTAAAATAAGATTCTCTGATTTAAAAACAAAAACGCCCCATGCTCCATTCATTTTAAAATTTGAATCTTCTAAAAAAGTATCATAGCCTGCAATTTCGCGAATAGGTTTATTTGCAACATCAAAAATTCTGAGTCCTTCTTTATAATAGGAGCAAATTGCAAGGTTTTCGTAAAGCACTACGTCGTGAGGAACATTGTCCGCGAAGTTTGCCGTTGCAAATTCTTCATCAACCTTTATGTCGCCCAAATTATCTGTAAGATAACATAGTTTGATTTTTGTTCCTTCCGTTTCATCCGTAAAAGCATATTGTTTGCGCGACTCAGAAATAGAGCCGCTGTGATTATATCCCTGGTTGGCATAAAAATCAAGCACACCCATTTGAATTGGAATTCCACCTCCGAAATAATAAATCTGCAAACCATCATAACCGCAATTCAGAAAAGCCGTGTCGTTTACAACTCTGCAATCATGTACATAATTGACTTGCGTAAAATCGTAAAATAATGTTGGGCTAAGCGGATCAGTTAAGTCTAAAACTTTCATCCCGAAATTGTCTGCACCACAGGCGTAAAGTTTTGCTTTTGCCGTGTCAATAAAAATAGTGTGTGATATTTGAAAATGAACATCGCTGTCATAAACCACCGAAACCGAATCGGGCAAATAAGAAAAGTCTATTATTTGTAAGCTGCTACTTCCTTCATCACACACAGCATAAATATATTTCTGATAGACGGCATAGTCCCGGTGCTCTGCAATTATGCTTTGATATTTTCCCGGAACGTAGTCTACAAATTCTAATTTTTGATTTTCAATTTTTAAAATGTGTGTTCCGATTGACGAACCGATTATTGCGTAATTTATATTGTTGTGCGTAAAACCAAAAACATCATTGAACCTGATATTTTCAGGACCCGGAGCAATTGTTGTGTCTGTCCAGACATCAAGTAAATCCACATTTTTTTGATACTGCGCAAAAAGTTTTGCCGGTAAAAAAGAAAACAGAATTATGAAAAAAGCAAGGCGCATTTAAATTCAAATTTACGTTCTTTAAATTCAGGAAACGAAAAAGAAAATTTGTTTTCGCGGAATTTTATATTCGTTTAACAACACGGGCCAATTAGATAAACGCTCTTATTCCAACGGTAATTGTCAAATCTATCAACGATCAAAACAAATTTGAATCCGGGCAGATCTTGATAAAATTAGTTAAAAACGCAACGTAATAATCGTTATTTAAACAATCGATAAATAGAAAATGCCTTATCTTAGCCACGATTTTATCTTGAAGAATCTAGTTATCATACCGACCTACAACGAAAAGGAAAACATTGAAAAGATGATTCGAAAAGTCTTTTCTCTGCCCGAAAAATTCGACCTTTTAATTGTGGATGACGGCTCTCCTGATGGAACAGGCGAAATCGTAAAAAATCTTCAAAAAGAATTTCCCGATCGATTACACATTGAAGAAAGAGCCGGTAAACAAGGACTTGGAACCGCATACCTGCATGGATTCAGATGGGGTCTGTCAAGAGGATATGATTATTTATTTGAGATGGATGCCGATTTTTCGCATAACCCCGATGACCTTGTAAGACTGCTGGACGCTTGTAAAAACGGCGCACAATTAGCGATTGGTTCGCGTTACATTAAAGGTGGTAAAGTTGCCAATTGGGATCGTAAAAGACTTTTACTCTCCTTCTGCGCTTCGTGGTATGTTCGTCTTATTCTCTGGATAAAAATAAAAGATACAACAGCAGGCTTCAAATGTTATCACCGCAATGTATTAGAAAAAATAAATTTTGACGCCGTTACTTTTAAAGGCTATGCTTTCCAGATTTGCATGAAATATGCAGCCGTTAAACACGGATTTAAAGTAGTCGAAGTTCCCATCACCTTTATTGATCGCGAATTTGGAACATCAAAAATGAGTAGCAGTATTTTTAAAGAGGCATTTTTTGGCGTTTGGAAAATGCGGAGGTTGAAATTGTAGGGGATGGATTCACGTCCTCCCTTTTGTTGATGGGTTGAAAGGTAGTGGGTTGAAGAGTTTTGTGGATTATTAAAATTTCTAAAATGTTTCGATTAAGCTATCTCACAATTCTATTTTTTCTTTGTTGTAACTCCTTGGTTGCTCAAGATTGGTTAAAAGACACCTGTGCGCTCAATGGAAATGTAAAGTCCGTTCGATATGAATCAGCAATTTATTTTGGAGGAAAAGAATATGCAACAGAAGACTATCGATATGAGTACAATCCTCAAGGGTTTTTAATTAGATCCAATTTATCAAGTTCACATGCGGGTAAAAATTATAATGCGTACTACAGGATTTATGACGAAACCGGAAAGCACTGCCTCGTGCAGTACTATATTCAGAGCAAAGACACTGCCTCTAGATATGATTTTACTTATACTAATTTGGGGAATGTTGATAAAGCTATATTATACAATTGGGGCAAACGTTGGAGCACATATAACTATGTCTATGACGAAAAGAATATGTTGAGTGAATACTTTGTCGTGATCCACCGCGACGGAGACACAATACGAAATTATTTTGAGTATGATGAAGCGGGTCGAATCATTATGGATGCGCATATTTCTGAAACATATAAAAAATACAAGTATTGGCAATATGATTCGAATGGCTATCTGAAAGAAGAGAAATTGTTAGATTCAAATTGGGCCGGTAGAACTACCTATAAAATGGATAACGATGGAAATGTACTTGATAAGGAAACAATAGATAATAGTAAAATGGCTTATACTAAAGAGAGTTATATTACAAAACTTATTTATAATGAGCAGGGCCAGGTTTCCAAAGAAACTAAGACCGATTTTGAAGGTCGCCTTGTAACAGAAAACATTTATACCTACAATGAAGAAGGTTTTGAAGCAACTTTAATTTCCTTCTACGCTGCGAAAGAAGACAAATCAGAATATACGATCAATTTCATTTATACTTACACATACGACTCTCAAGGAAATTGGATAACGAAGACTGCATCGCGTAATGGAGAAATGTTTCAAGAAGAAAAGAAAAAGATTGAATATTATTAGTGGATTTTGTTGATGAGTTGAAAAGATTGTTTTTAGTTTGTTAAGATGTTTAGTATTAATTGACAATGTTCGAAGTATACACCTTCCTACAATAAAGATCTATGATTCAACTTTTCAACCCTTCAACTTTTCAACTCCCTACTTATTCCGTACTTTTGTGATATCCAATAATTCCTCATGTCAAAGTATCTTCTAAAAAACGGTAAAATCATCAACGAAGGAAAAATCTTCGATGCAGATATTTTAATTGTCAACGACCGCATTGAAAAAATCGCTTCTTCCATTTCTGATTCTTCCGCTGAGATAATTGACGTTGCGGGCAAATGGATTTTACCCGGAATGATTGATGACCAGGTGCATTTCAGAGAACCGGGTTTAACACATAAGGCAGATATTTATACTGAATCGCGCGCAGCGGTGGCAGGAGGAATTACAAGTTTTATGGAAATGCCCAATACTAAACCGCCCACTACAACACAGGTTTTATTACAAGACAAATACGATATAGCTTCAAAAAATTCGATCGCGAATTATTCCTTTTTCATGGGAGCTACGAATGATAATCTTGAAGACGTTTTAAGAACAAATCCAAAAAATGTTTGCGGAATAAAAGTATTCATGGGTTCATCAACCGGAAATATGCTGGTTGATAATGAAAAAACATTGACCGGAATTTTCTCAGAATGTGATATGCTTATTGCAACTCATTGTGAAGATGAAGCGACCGTTCGAAAAAATTTAGATATTTACCGTCAGAAATTCGGTGATGATATTCCAATTGAAAATCATCCTCTCATTCGCAGCGAAGAGGCTTGCTACCTTTCATCTTCAATGGCAATTGAGCTTGCAAAAAAATACAATACCCGCCTGCATATTCTGCATATCTCAACCGGAAAAGAAACACATCTTTTTGACAACAAAATTTCGCTCGATAAAAAAAGAATTACAGCCGAAGCCTGCGTTCATCATTTATGGTTTTCTGATGCCGATTATAAAACAAAAGGAAACTTTATTAAGTGGAATCCTGCCGTAAAAACGCAGACCGACCAGGATGAAATCTGGAAAGCAATCAATGACAACCGAATTGACATTCTTGCAACAGATCACGCGCCACATACGAAAGAAGAGAAAAAACAAAATTACGTAAATGCCCCATCTGGCGGACCGCTTGTCCAACATGCCGTCCTCGCCATTCTTGAAAAAGTAAAACAAGGAAAAATATCTTTGGAAAGAGCTGTGGAAAAAATGTCTCATGCTCCGGCAATCTGTTTTAAGATTGTTGATCGCGGTTTTATTCGTGAAGGCTATTTTGCAGATCTTATTATTGTGGATCCAACTGCAAAATATGAAGTCACGGAAAGTTCAATCCTATCTAAATGTGGCTGGTCACCTTTTGAAGGAATTACATTTAACCATTCTATTAATACAACTTTTGTAAGCGGAAAAATTGTTTACACAAATAACAAAATTGTAGAAGGCAATATTGGTCAGCGCTTGTCGTTCTATTAGTCCCACAACATGAAACGGTATCTTTTTATTTCAGTTTTCGCTTTTGCTGCCTGCACGGATGAAATTCCGCTAAGGGCTCCACAAAGGTTAATTCCGTCAGAAAAAATTATTCCGATCATTGTTGACCTCCAGGTTTTGGAATCGCATTACCACCGTCTTTATAGTATTCCTGCTATCTATAAAGATGCGCTCGACTCTTCAAGCAATTTAATTTTTCAAAAATACGACGTCACAAAATCAGATTTTGACAGCAGCTTTTCATATTATGCTTCTGATGCAAATGTGATTTATGCTATTTATGAAGCCGCGCTGGATAGTATTAATTTCAGGGCAAATAAGGGGGGATTTTAGAAAGAGTTTGTTGTAAAGTTGCTGAGTTTCCCCGAACGAGCGGGACGCTCGCACCAGCCCTGCTAATTAAACAATTAATCATCTTATTTTTCCAAGCTGGCGCGAGCGTCCCGCTCGTGCTGTTACAAAAAAAAACGCCCTCCCATCGGGAAGGCGCTCTTTTCAAATATATTTTTCGCAAATTATTTTTTCACGAATTTTTTCACTTGTCTTCCGTCAGCATTTACTAATTCAATAAAGTAAATACCTGAAGCCATACCGTCTAATGAAACAGATAGATTTTTAGTTCCGTCAAGTTCACCAACGTAAATTGTTTTAATCACTTTACCTGTAAGATCAAGTATATTGATTGTTGTGTTTTCAGATTGAGTTAAAGTAAGGCTAATGTTGATTACATCATTAGCAGGGTTTGGATAAACGCTAAATACTTCTTCTGTTGGTTGATTGTCATCAATACCAACTTCGTTTGCGTTAACACGGATACGCACAATTGGTGCCAAACGGTCAAAGAATCCACGATTTGCATCTGCATCATCCATTCCTTGAATATAACTGAAACCTATATCTCCCTGGCGAAGAAAAAGTGGTTGAACAGGTGTAGCATATTGTCCAATCTGGAATAGATACAGGTTTAAAGGTTGTACATCTAAACCGAGAGGAAATGGAAGGGTTAACATTTGTCCAATATCTGCAGTTGTTACAACGTAATCATTAGGACTTAAGTATAATTCTTCCCATGCTGTTCCGCCATCGTAAAGAACCCATACTTTGATGAAAATTAATTCACCAACATTTTCAACGTGGTTAGTAAGTTGAACTTGCAAAGCGCTTACCTGATCAGCAACCTCAAAATTGAATAAATTACCGAAAGAAGCCATACCTGTTAATGATGGCCAGTTTTCAATTTCAACAGCAACTCCTTCATTATAATCCTGTGCAAAAGTAAATTCGGTTACTTCAAAAAAGGCATCAGTATCAACATTGTCCGTCAAATTATCATCACCTTGTATAGAAGTAGCAGTCCATTCAACTGTATAGTTACCTAAGGCAGTTGGAATAAATCCAGTACTGACAAGAATAGTATCTTGCTCAGCGTTGTTCAGGATAAGTGCAACAGGTGCAGTACCAGTTGAAACTACTGCATTGGATGGATCTTTAATTACAAAATCAAAAGTAACTCCTGTTTGTTGAAAGTGTCCTGTATTTCTAATAATAGCACCAATTGTAAATTCAGAAACGTGCGCTAATGGAACTTGAGAGAATACTAAACCATTCGAATTATAATTTCGGTAAGTATCCATGATTGTCAGATCATTTGCATTTATGTCAACGATTGAAACGTTGTCAAGTTGCCAGCCATAGTTCCATGCACCTTCCCAACGGAAACGAATCCAAACTGAGTCAAGATTAACAGCAATATAATCTGAAATATCCCATGAAATTAATTCAGGATTTGGTCTTCCGTCTCGTCCAACACCTTCGTTGATCTCAACTTCTGTCCAGGCAATGCTGTCAGTAGAAACACCGATATAGCAATGATCTTCAGAACCTGCGCTTGAGTATGTATTGATATCCCACTCAGCAAAAAACTGGTCGAATTCAATTGCAACATAACTTCCTAAAGTGGTTGTAAGATCTATTCTTTGAGAGTTCAATGTTGCCTGTTCAGGAGTTGTATAGCTTCCACCGGCATCGCCATCAGAATCAAGAAGAATCCAATTAGTTGGAGTACTCGTCAAAAGATCGGGGATGATAAAAGTACTTGTGTTAATGTGTCCAACGTTAGAAATTTTAAATCCCTGAAACCCACCGGCACCAGCTTGAATATCACTAACCCAGCCATTCAGGCCACCATCAAAATTCTCACTATAATAAATAGTTCTGTCTTGATTTTGATCATCCGGATGAATTGTAGTAGTAGTAATGGCTCCTTCATGTTTTTGAGGAGCAAAATTATAAGTATTGAATTGATAAGGGGATTGGGCAAAACCAATTCCTGAAATCAACGCAGTACCTACTAAAGTGTAAATTTTTTTCATAGTTAAGTAATTATAATATAACGGTAAAGATAATAAAAAAAACAAAAACCGCACATTTTTGGATGTGCGGTTCTAAATCATTATTATACTAGTCTAAGCTGGCTCTGTGATATAATTCTCTATTGGTAAACAGGCGCAAACTAAATTACGGTCACCAAAAGCATTATCAACACGGCGAACAGGCGCCCAGTATTTGGCATTTTTTAAATACGCAACAGGGAATGCGGCCTTCTCTCTTGAATAAGGGAAGTTCCATTCATTTGCAGTTACAAGTCCTGCAGTATGTGGTGCGTTTTTTATCACGTTATTATTTTGATCAAGTCCGCCGTCTGCAATTTCATCTATCTCAGCTTTAATGGTAATCATTGCTTCAATAAAACGATCAAGTTCAGCCATACCTTCACTTTCGGTTGGCTCAATCATTAACGTACCTGCAACGGGGAAAGAAACAGTTGGCGCGTGGAATCCATAATCAATTAATCGTTTTGCAATATCAGCTGATTCTATTCCCGATGTTTTTTTGAAATCTCTGCAATCTGCAATCATTTCGTGAGCAACCGTTCCGTTTTTTCCGGTGTAAAGAATTGGATAATGCGGTGCCAGTTTTACGCGTAAATAATTTGCATTTAAAATAGCATTTTTTGTAGAATCCGTAACTCCTTTTGATCCCAACATTTTTATATATGCGTATGAAATCAATAGTACCAGCGCACTTCCATAAGGTGCGGCTGAAATTGCTTTTATCGCTTTAGATCCGCCAACTGATTTTGTGTGAGGATTGCCCGGTAAAAAATCAACCAGGTGTTTTGCCACACCAATTGGTCCCATTCCCGGTCCACCACCACCATGAGGAATTGCGAATGTTTTATGAAGATTTAAGTGACAAACATCTGCGCCAATATTTCCCGGATTTGTTAACCCTACTTGTGCATTCATGTTGGCACCGTCCATGTAAACCTGTCCGCCGTTGTTGTGGATGATTGTTGTAACGTCAATAATTGTTTCTTCAAAAACACCATGAGTTGATGGATATGTAACCATCAAACAAGACAATTTATCTTTATGCAAATCTGCTTTTGCTTTCAAATCAACCAGGTCAATATTTCCGTGTTCATCACATTTTGTAACAACCACTTCCATACCGGCCATAACAGCAGATGCGGGATTTGTTCCGTGTGCAGAACTAGGAATTAAGCAAATATTTCTGTGAAAATCTCCGCGTGATTCGTGATATGCTTTAATTACCATCAGGCCTGCATATTCTCCCTGCGCACCAGAATTTGGTTGAAGAGACATGCCTGCAAAACCTGTAATCTCGCAAAGATCAGAAGCTAATTCGTCTAAAATCTTTTTATAACCTTGTGTCTGATTATCCGGTGCAAATGGATGAATGTTAGCAAACTCGGGCCATGACAGCGGCATTAATTCAGCCGCAGCATTTAATTTCATGGTACAAGAACCTAAAGAAATCATTGAATGAACCAGCGAAAGATCTTTATTTTCAAGGCTCTTCAGGTATCGCATCATTTTTGTTTCAGAATGATGTGAATTGAAAATGGGGTGTTGTAAAATTTTATCTGTTCGGTGAAATTCTTTTGGCAAAGGACATTTTTCGGTTTTCCAGTCTCCTTTATTTACAGCCGCTGATTGTTTCCCGACAAGTTTTGCAAATACACTTAAGAGGTTTGTTAAATCATCAGGAGTAACCGTTTCATCTAACGAAATTGTAACAGAATTTTGTTTTGTGTAAAATAAATTTACCCCGGCAGATTCTGCAATTGTGCGCAAATCATTTTCAGTTTTTCCGTTCGGCAATGCAATGTGAAGCGTATCGAAATAAAGACCATTCAAAGAAGTATAACCAAACTCTTTTAATTTCTTTTCTACGAGAACTGTTTTGAGGTGCATTGAAATCGCAATTTCTTTCAGGAATTTTGGTCCGTGATAAACAACGTACATTCCGGCCATAACAGCTAACAGCGCCTGGGCAGTACAAATATTTGAAGTTGCTTTATCACGTTTAATGTGTTGCTCACGTGTCTGAAGCGCCATACGCAATGCGTGATTTCCATCTGCATCAACTGATACGCCAATAATTCTTCCGGGAATTGTTCTTTTGTATTCTTCTTTCGTTGCAAAATAAGCGGCATGTGGGCCGCCGTATCCAAGAGGAACACCGAATCTTTGTGTGTTTCCGAAAACCGCATCTGCTCCGCAATCACCGGGTGCTTTTAATAATACGAGTGACATAATATCAGCCGCAACGCCAACTTTAATATTGCCGGCGTGAGCTTTTGAAATAAAACTTGTTAAGTCGTCAACTTTTCCGAAGGCATCAGGATATTGTACAATGGCTCCAAAAAAATCTGCGCCGAATGAAAATTTTTCAGGAGAATCAACAACAATTTCCACTCCTATATTTTCTGCTCTTCCTGTAATGACATCAATAGTTTGCGCAAAACATGTATTAGAAATAAAGAATTTTTTTACGTCTGTTTTTTCCTGCTCTTTTGTTCTTGAATTAAAAAACATGATCATGGATTCTGCCGCAGCCGTTCCTTCATCTAAAAGAGAAGCATTTGCTAATTCCATTTTTGTAAGATCAAGAACCATTGTTTGAAAATTAAGCAATGCTTCTAATCTTCCTTGTGAAATCTCAGCCTGGTATGGTGTATAGGCAGTGTACCAGCCAGGGTTTTCAAAAATATTTCTCAAATTAACCGGCGGTACAAATGATGCATTATAGCCCTGGCCAATGTAATTTTTATAAACTTTATTCTCTAATGATATTTTTTTAATGTGAGCCAGGAACTCATTTTCATCCAAAGCATCTGCAAGTTTTAAAGGCGACTTTAACCGAATTGCAGCGGGAACTGTTTTGTCAATTAACTCATCAATATTATTAAATCCTACGGCTTTCAACATAGCCGATTTTTCAGCACTATCAGTTCCAATATGTCTATCTTCGAATATCATACATGTTAGGTTTTATTTGTTCAGGTTTTGTAAACTCACAAATATAGCGACTTTACGGAACATTAAAGAACTATGTAAAATTATCTTCACGGATTAGGTTTAAGTTGTTAAACGATTGATATTAAGAGATGTCAATTAAACGGGTAATCAACCATCTGATCAATTTAAGAATTTGCCTTTTTTCAATTTGCTTTAAAGAGATTTCTGATGTCTAAAAAAAATTCTCACCTTTATCATCAGATTCGAATTCACTTATGCTTAAAAATGTTTTTATTTTAATTGCCGGATTAGCGTTTGCGCCGCAAATTTTTGCACAGCAGGATTCAATTATTCTGCTCAATGGCAAAGCATATCGGGGATCATTTAATTCAATCGAAAATGATTTTCTCTATTATACCGGAACTGAAAAAAAAAAGGAAAACGTTTTGGTTGAAATAAGCACAGACAGAATCTTCTCTTATACCGTTAACGGTTCAGAAACTATACTCTATAAACAAGACGAATTAAAAGGAGATTATTTGACGGTTGATGAAGCAAGATTTACGACCCTTGGAAGTTATGATGCACGCAAAACATTTAAGCCAAGGGTGGCCTTTTACTCCAGTCTTGCTATTGGTCTTGGTGTTTCAATATTAGATACTTATTATTCCCAAAACGCTTACGATGAATTTGTTTCAATAAATGGAGTGCCACCCACAAAGGCTGCCGTTGGTTTTTTTGGAACAAGTCCAACGTTAATGCCTATCCTTGTTCCGCTGGTTCTGTCTGCAACCTGGGGATTACCAACTTTTAAAATAAAAAGTCACCAGATTTTACAAAAGGACCTTGTCGGGAACGAATTTTATTACCGCGGATTTCATCGCATCGCGAAACAGAAAAGAATTTTTGCAGCAATTAAAGGAAGCGCCATCGGAATAGGCCTCGGCATTATTTCTTACTCCATCTTTAGAATAAATTGACATCAAAAAGTTTCTTGAGTTTCTCATTTATTCGAATACCTGGATTGCTTCAGGCGCCGCTTTCCTGACATTTTCATTTTACCGGTTTTTCGAAATTACCCCGGATTTCATTTTGATTTCTTTTGTTTTTTTTGCTACTTGTTTTATTTATAACTGGCAGCGATTTGCAAAAATAAAATCGAATCATGCGATATCAGGAAATCGGCTGGTATGGATGCAAAACAATC